>Ga0190280_1002_pt1 | contig 44208 bp, 39 predicted proteins | sample JAMX8_100Endo_L3_FD_131023 | JGI IMG/M metagenome (GOLD analysis project Ga0190280, IMG submission 131023) | Enriched cells of marine protists from Biology Centre CAS, Ceske Budejovice, Czech Republic - JAMX8_100Endo_L3 | ecosystem: Environmental > Aquatic > Marine > Unclassified | place: Czech...
TGTTCCGGGTCTATCGACTATTTTAGAAGGGGCTTCACGCCCTGGTCATTTCCGTGGCGTCACAACCATCGTAAACAAGCTATTTAACATCGTTCAGCCAGATGTGGCCTGTTTCGGTGAGAAAGATTTTCAACAACTTGCTGTTATCCGCAAGATGGTTGTCGATCTTGCGATGGACATTGAAATCATCGGTGTACCAACCGTACGTGAAATGGACGGTTTAGCAATGAGCTCACGTAATGGTCTGCTTACACTTGACGAACGTCAACGTGCGCCAGTACTTGCTCGTACAATGCGTTGGATCAGCAGTGCCATTCGTGGCGGCCGTGATGACTACGCATCGATCATCGAAGATGCGAGCGACCAACTGCGAGCTGCAGGTTTGCACCCTGATGAGATCTTCATTCGTGATGCTCGTACATTACAAGTGATCACACCAGAAACGACACAAGCCGTCATTCTGATGTCTGCGTTCTTAGGCAAAGCTCGTCTTATCGATAACCAAACGGTAGATATGGTTGTCGAAGCGAAGGAAGAAGCAGAGTCTAGTAATACAAACTCAGAGAGCGCAGAGTAAGCTCTGAGCCATCAAGACGTAAAAAGGTCGACTCTTAGTCGACCTTTTTTATGTTCTACGTATAGACGCAATCTAACCCTTCAGGGCGTGTTTTAAACCGCTTGTGCAGCCACATCCACGCTGGAATATCACGTTTTATCATTTTCTCAAGCTCTTGGTTCAAGATACTTGCCGCTTTAATCGCATTACACCTCTCGAAACGCTCACTGATATCTTTTCCAATATATAACGTGTAATGGTGATTCTTGCTCACTGTGACGCCAGATATGACCGCACACTTTGTTGCGTCTATAAGCACACTAGAGCCCACGGTACTCGCGGCTTGTTCAACAGCAAAGAACGGCGCAAAAACAGAATGGCTGACGCCATAATCATGGTCGGGCAAATACCAAAGTCGATGACCATTTTTCAAAACTTTGAGCATTGATTTAACGTCTTTTCGATCAATCATTTGATGCCCAAAACGAGTTCGACCTCGATGTTGAATAAACTCATAAGCAGGATTCGAATTTGGGCGATAAACGCCATAACCTTTGGCAAACTGGCTAAAAATACGAGCGGTTATCTCCAAGTTTAAATGGTGACTGCACACCACCAACACACCACGCCCATTCTTTTCCTCAGCGAGTAAACTATCTTTTCCAACAGTGGAGGTTATCCGACGAATCCGCCAATCTGGCCAAAACCAGGCGATCCCCGTTTCGATGATCGCCATTCCCGTATATTGAAAGTTTTTTCGTACTACGTCCTTACATTGCCAATCCGTAAAATCAGGGAAACACAGCTGAAGATTACGCAAAGCGATCTTGTGTCGGCGCTTCATTACATACATCGCAACACAACCGATGCCTCTACCTACAACTTTCAACACCACGTAAGGGAGTAAATTTACAATGACCGCTAGAGAGCCAAATGCTAGCCAAACAGACCAATACTTGGGCTTAAGTAACTGATAGGAGAAAGGCGGCGGCGGGACAATATTCATAGGATCACTCATTTATTACAAATGATTGAAACCTAACATGATAAAAACCGAAAGATTGTATGGGAGTGTATTGTTATGCATGCCAAAGAGCAGCATGATTCGCTGCTCTTTGTTGTGTGGGAGAGTCTTAGCTTCTTAGCCCAATACCTTTCGTTACTAAGTAATGAGCAACGGCATACAACGCTAACACAAACACCGCAAGCACACTGAATGAAGTGACAATACCCACATCCGATACGCCTAAAAAACCATAACGGAACGCATTCACCATGTAGACGATTGGGTTAATCTTAGAGACACCTTGCCAAAATTCAGGCAGTAAGCTGATGGAATAAAAAACACCCCCCAAGTAGGTTAACGGGGTCAACACAAATGTAGGAATGATCGAAATATCATCAAACGTTTTTGCATAGACCGCATTGATCAACCCGCCTAGAGCAAATACAACGGATGTCATGAAGACGGTCGCAACAATAATGCCCCAGTGTTCAACTTGCAGATCCACAAACAATAGAGACACACAGGTAACAATAGCGCCTACTAACAAACCTCGAGTCACACCGCCCATTACGTATCCAGCAATAATCACGTAATTTGGCACCGGTGCCACCAGCAGCTCTTCAATGTTCTTCTGTAGTTTTGCACTAAAGAACGAAGACGCCACATTCGAGTATGAATTGGTGATCACCGACATCATGATCAAACCTGGAACTATGTACTCCATGTAGCTAAAGCCGCTCATCTCACCGATTCGAGAGCCAATAAGATTACCGAAAATGATGAAATACAGTGTCATTGTGATTGCAGGCGGAACTAAAGTTTGCACCCAAATACGCGTAAAACGGGTGATCTCTTTGCTCAGCAAGCTACGAAATGCCGTCCAATATAAACCGTACATTTACTTACTCCCTTCTCTTACAATGCTAACAAACAACTCTTCCAGTCGGTTGGCTTTGTTACGCATTGAAAGAACTCTAATACCATGCTCTGTTAACTGACTGAACACTGAATTCAATCCTTGGCTTTTATCTAGCTCTATCTCTAAAGAGCCATCAACAATACTTTGTCGATTGACGCCTTCAAGCTCAGGCACCTCGCCTTCAGATTCAATGTCTAGGATAAATGTCTCGACGCTTAACTTACCTAGCAACGCCTTCATGGTGGTGTTTTCGATCAACTCACCTCGGTTAATAATGCCGATATTTCGACACAGCATCTCCGCTTCTTCTAGGTAGTGCGTCGTCAAAATAATCGTAATCCCTTGCTCTTGGTTGATCTCTTTCAGAAATTCCCACATTGAGCGGCGTAGTTCAATGTCCACCCCAGCCGTTGGCTCATCCAAAATGAGCAACTGCGGCTCGTGCATCAAAGCTCGGGCGATCATCAAACGGCGCTTCATCCCGCCAGATAAATTACGGGCACGCTCTTTACGTTTTTCCCATAAATCGAGTTTTTTCAGGTACTTTTCAGCTCGTTCTTTGGCTAATACTTTAGACACACCGTAATAGCCCGCTTGCTGCATCACGATTTGTTCAACAGTTTCAAACTGATTGAAGTTGAACTCTTGTGGCACCAAGCCTAAATTCTGTTTGGCCAACTCAAGGTCGGTATCAATGTCATAACCGAAAACTTTCGTCGTCCCAGAAGTTTTGTTCACTAAGGAAGAGATGATGCCGATCGTGGTCGATTTTCCTGCACCATTGGGACCTAGAAGCGCGTAGAAGTCACCCTTTTTCACTTGGAGACTAATACCTTTTAACGCCTCAAAGCCACCTGCATACGTCTTGCGCAGCTGTTCAATTTCTAATGCGTACATAAGGTCGTGATTGCCGTTTGTTTGTGATTACTAATACCGACTCGATGTTTATCAGCGGTTTACTACGAAATCGCCTTGGGTATTGTACTGGAGGTCCATCAGTTTATCGTTGAATAACGATGATTACAATTAAACCTTTCGATAATATTAGAAATATAGTCCCTATCAACGTAAAGGTTATCTACAAGTAAGGAAAAGCTAGGGAATAAAAAACGCAACAGAGCGCTGTTGCGTTTTTAACGATCAGAGTGATTACGCCGTTATACGCTGATACTGGTCCGCCTCGACATGAGCTACCGCCGCATTTAATGCTTCATAACGGAATTGGTACATATTGTCATTCGGGACAAGATCAATAACGTGGAACTTTTCTAGCTGTTCTCGCGTGCGCTCATTTGGACACAACAAATACACGGCACAATTAGCATCGAGCGCATCTTTAATCGCGTTTTCTAACGCTAAACCGACAGTAACATCAATCATAGGTACATCGGTAAGATCGAGAATCATCACATCATAATCCGAAATACTGGAGTGCTGACGTGAAATGGCTTTAGAAACACTGAAGATCATCGGACCGGAAAGATAAAAGAACAGCACTTTTCCATTAGCACGATCCAGCAAGCCACGCTCGCTGTCAGTTAGCGGCACATCGTCTTCATCCGCGTCGCTGATCGCTTTCACTTGTCTCGCCTGCTCTCGGCTCAGACGCTCAATGATAATAATGTTGGAAATAAAGACGCCCAAGCCCACGGCAACGATAAGATCAACGAACACTGTGAGCAACATAACGCCATACATTACCGCCATTCCGGAAAAGCTAACCTTGTGTGCTCGTTGAATAAAACTCCAGTCTAAAATGTTAAAGCCGACATATACTGCAATGCCAGCCAACACAGCCATTGGGATCGGCTCCGTTAATCCACCAGCAACCAATACGACCAATGCAAGCATAAGTGCACGAATCACACCGGACAATGGCGAACGAGCCCCAACTTGAATGTTAGTCACCGTGCCCATCGTTGCGCCCGCGCCAGGTAGAGCACCGAACAAGCCTGAGATCATGTTGGCAAGACCTTGGCCTCGCAGTTCTTTGTCTGAGTCGTGCTCTTTACGAGTCAAGGAGTCACCGATAACCGCCGTTAACAAAGTGTCGATGCAACCTAAGGTGCCGAGCACCAACGCATCAATAACCATCTCAACAAACATATCTGGATCAATATGAGGCGCAACGAGAGAAGGCAATCCTGCCGGGATTTCACCGATACGACGAATGTCTTCCGTATCGAAGAACATCACAGACAATAAAGTCACCGCAACCAACGCCACGAGTTGCGCTGGTACGTATTTTCGATATTGCTTAGGGAAGAAAAAGAGAATCCCCAAAGTCAGCAGACCTAAAAACAGTTCACTGAACTTAAGGTTAGAAATGGTCTCCGGCAAAGCAGATAATGTTCCGAGCACTCCTCCAGAAGGCGCGGCATGCCCCATCAAAGGTGATAGCTGCAAAATGATAAGAATCACGCCAATCCCTGACATAAAGCCCGAAATCACGCTATAAGGCATCAAGGTAACGTATTTACCCAGTTTTAACGTCCCTAATAGGATTTGGAACGCACCAGCCATCATAACAACCGTGAAGGTCATGGCCATGCCCGTTTCTGGATACTTCGCCATCATACTGGTTAACACAGCGGTCATGATTACCGTCATTGGCCCTGTTGGTTCTGATATTAACGTATTAGAACCACCAAACAACGAAGCAAACAAACCGACCATTATTGCGCCCCAGAGGCCAGCTTCTGCCCCTGCACCGGATGCAACACCGAACGCTAACGCCAAAGGAAGAGAGATAATCGCTGTGGTTACCCCGCCAAATACATCCCCTTTGAAATTAATATCTTCAAAACGACTACCGAACACTGCTGATTTCCCTGCATTCAATTTTAAAAAGTAAAATGTCATTACTTTAACGAGCCAGGCGAAAATTTAAACCATAAATAGATTAAGGCTAAATTCACACCACAAATAATTAGGCCTAATTTTACGTTTTTATTGATGAAAACTAGTCAGATGAGTCCTGTCTGACGAATATTTAACGAGATCGAAATTGTAACATTGTGTATAGTTACAACACTGATCGCTTGCATGTTCATATAAGCGGCAGCGCTTTTGTCTTTTAAGGGAAGTAGTTTGCAAGATGCCGGAAATTAAACAGTTATTTGAAAACAATTCAAAATGGTCTCAAGAGATCAAATCTGATCGACCTGAATATTTCGCAAAACTCGCAGAGGGTCAAAAGCCCGATTTTCTTTGGATTGGCTGTTCTGATAGCCGTGTCCCTGCTGAGCGACTAACCGGACTATACTCGGGTGAACTATTCGTTCATCGGAATGTTGCAAACCAAGTCATCCATACTGATCTCAACTGTCTGTCCGTCGTTCAATACGCCGTAGACGTTCTTAAGGTTAAGCACATCATTGTCTGTGGACACTATGGCTGTGGTGGCGTAAACGCTGCCATTGATAACCCTAAGCTAGGTCTTATTAATAATTGGCTGTTACATATCAGAGATATCTATTTCAAACACCGCACTTACCTAGATCAAATGCCGCAGCAAGATCGAGCAGATAAACTAGGCGAGCTTAATGTCGCAGAGCAAGTGTACAACTTGGGTAACTCAACCATCCTGCAAAACGCTTGGGAGCGTGGGCAAGATGTTGAAATTCATGGCGTGGTATACGGAATTGAAGATGGTCGTTTAGAGTACTTAGGCATTCGTTCTAACTCTAAGGAAACCGTAGAAGCGTCTTATCAGAAAGCCCTTTCGACGATTCTAAATACAGATAACAAGCTGCTTTGTCGCTAAGCTACATCTAAAAGTTGAACAAAAAACGCCCATCTTATATGGGCGTTTTTTTTGTATTTTTAATGCTGATCTCAATGATTATTCTTGAGGTACAACTTTACCGATGTATGGTAAGTGGCGGTATTTCTGCGCGTAATCAATACCCACACCAACGACAAACTCATCTGGGATTTCGAAACCAATCCAATCCACAGGAACATTCACTTCACGACGAGATGGCTTATCTAGGAGTGTACAAATCGCGATAGACTTCGGTTCACGCAGCGAAAGAATCTCACGGATTTTATTTAGTGTGTTACCAGTATCAATGATGTCTTCAACAAGCAAAATGTCTTTGCCTTTGATGTCATCATCCAAATCTTTCAAGATACGAACGTCACGTGAACTTTCCATTGTGTTGCCGTAGCTTGACGCTGTCATAAAATCAACTTGGTGAGTCAGTTCGATAGCACGTGCCAAGTCTGCCATAAATACAAATGAGCCACGCAATAAGCCTACCAACACAAGATCTTCACTACCTTGATAACGCTCTGTAATTTGTTTGCCTAATTCACGAACTCGTTCCTGAACTTCTTGCTCAGAAATCATGACTTCTATTGTATGTTTCATACTGTGCTCAATCTAATTTGTGGGTTGAGGTAAGTCGCACGCAAACGATCACCTAATCTTACGGCGTGTAGTGTATCACCACGTTCATTGGGTTGAAAGTCACATCCTGTTGCCAAAAAATCTTGGAAGAAGGTCTTAGTTTTATAAAGTTCATAGCTAATTTTATCAATAATAATGACATTACTGTATATAAATTGTTCTACAGATGTTGACCTTGTTGATATGCACCATTACACTCATCACTGCTTTAAGCAACTATTAAAATAATCAATTAGGGGGTTACCCCCAATATCAACTCAAATGGCAAGGAAAATGGATATGGACTCAATTGCAAAGAGACCTAGAACTAGGCTTTCCCCGATTAAGCGTAAGCAACAGTTAATGGAAATCGCATTGGAAGTGTTTGCGCGCCGCGGCATCGGTCGTGGTGGTCATGCAGATATCGCAGAAATTGCTCAAGTTTCTGTGGCGACCGTTTTTAACTACTTCCCGACTCGTGAAGACTTGGTGGATGAAGTACTCAACCACGTCGTACGTCAGTTCTCGAACTTCCTATCGGATAACATTGACTTAGACCTACACGCGCGTGAAAACATCGCCAATATTACTAACGCAATGATCGAGCTTGTCAGCCAAGATTGTCACTGGCTAAAAGTTTGGTTCGAGTGGAGTGCTTCAACACGTGATGAAGTATGGCCATTGTTTGTTTCAACTAACCGTACTAACCAGTTGCTAGTACAAAACATGTTCATTAAAGCAATTGAACGTGGCGAAGTATGTGACCAGCACGATTCAGAACACTTGGCAAACTTGTTCCACGGTATTTGCTACTCACTGTTTGTCCAAGCGAACCGTGCAAAAAGTGAAGCGGAACTTAAGCACCTTGTTAGTTCATACTTAGACATGCTTTGCATTTACAACCGTGAACACTAAAGCTTAACTCGCAATATATACCAGCCCACCTTTTGGTGGGCTTTTTATTGTCTGCTGTCAGCTGAGCACACGTTTTATATTCCTACCTAACAAGCATAAAAAAAACCGCTGCAATGCAGCGGTTTCTATCATTAAGTCAGGAAAAAGCTTACTTCTTCTTAACTGCTTTTTTGTTTGGCAGGTCAGTGATTGAACCTTCAAATACTTCAGCAGCTAGACCTACAGACTCGTGTAGAGTTGGGTGAGCGTGGATAGTCAGAGCGATATCTTCTGCATCACAGCCCATCTCAATTGCAAGGCCGATTTCACCAAGTAGTTCACCACCGTTAGTACCAACGATAGCACCACCGATTACGCGGTGAGTTTCTTTGTCGAAGATTAACTTAGTCATACCGTCTGCACAGTCAGATGCGATTGCACGACCTGATGCTGCCCATGGGAATGTTGCAACTTCGTACTTGATGCCTTCTTCTTTCGCTTCTTTTTCAGTCTTACCAACCCAAGCCACTTCTGGCTCAGTGTACGCAATTGAAGGGATAACTTTAGGGTCGAAGTAGTGCTTCTTACCAGAGATAACTTCAGCAGCTACGTGACCTTCATGCACACCTTTGTGAGCAAGCATTGGTTGACCAACGATATCACCGATCGCGAAGATGTGAGGAACGTTAGTACGCATTTGCTTATCAACGTTAATGAAGCCACGCTCGTCAATTTCTAGACCCGCTTTTTCACCGTCGATTAGCTTACCATTTGGTACACGACCGATAGCAACTAGAACCGCATCGTAACGCTCAGCTTCAGCTGGCGCTTTCTTGCCTTCCATTGAAACGTAGATACCGTCTTCTTTTGCTTCAACTGCTGTTACTTTCGTTTCTAGCATTAGCTTGAACTTGTCTTTGATACGCTTAGTAAATACTTTCACGATATCTTTGTCTGCTGCAGGAATTACCTGGTCAAACATTTCAACAACTTCAACTTTAGAACCTAGAGAGTGGTAAACCGTACCCATTTCTAGACCGATGATACCACCACCCATGATAAGCAGTTTTTCTGGCACTTCTTTTAGTTCAAGAGCGTCAGTAGAGTCCCAAATACGTGGGTCTTCATGCGGGATAAATGGCAGTTTGATTGGACGAGAACCAGCCGCAACGATTGCATTGTCAAAGTTAACAACTGTTGGCTCACCTTCGCCTTCTACAAGGATAGAGTTAGGGCCAGTGAACTTACCGTAACCGTTAACTACTGTAACGTTACGCATCTTAGCCATGCCGCTTAGGCCGCCAGTTAGTTGGTTAACAACTTTTTCTTTCCAGATGCGGATTTTGCTGATGTCTGTTTGAGGCTCACCGAACACAACGCCGTGGTCAGCCATCGCTTTCGCTTCTTCAATTACTTTAGAAACGTGAAGCAGTGCTTTAGATGGGATACAACCCACGTTCAGACATACACCGCCAAGCGTGCTGTAACGTTCAACTAGTACAGTTTCAAGACCTAAATCCGCACAACGGAATGCAGCGGAGTAACCAGCAGGACCAGAACCAAGTACAACAACTTGGGCTTTAATTTCTTTGCTCATTTTGACCTCTTGTAGTCATTATCCCTAACAGGCTGAGTGGGTATCGATTTTTTATGTTTAAGAGAGATTTGTTTTAAACAGTTATTTTCAGACCGCTAACAGTTTACAGAGATGTTAATGGTGTGAAAAGTAAATCAATTTAGCCTGTGAGCTAGACAACAATTCGATTGTGAAAACCCTGAACGAAGCAAGGCTGATAACCAAATTGTCGGTAATTATGATTAGCAGAGGCGGCTAAGTTGCCGCCTCTCATTCATCTAATTTCTATTACAGAACTAGACGACGAATGTCAGATAGACATGAGTTTAGGTAAGTGATGAAGCGCGCACCTTCAGCACCATCGATCACACGGTGGTCGTATGATAGAGATAGTGGAAGTTGTAGACGCGGTTCAAACTCTTTACCGTTCCATACCGGTTTCATTTCTGACTTAGACACACCTAGGATACCAACTTCTGGCGCGTTTACGATTGGAGTAAACGCCGTACCGCCGATACCGCCTAGGCTAGAGATAGTGAAACAGCCACCTTGCATGTCAGCAGCAGTTAGCTTGCCTGCACGTGCTTTCTTAGAAACCGCCATTAGCTCTTCAGATAGCTCGTAGATGCCTTTCTTGTTCACGTCTTTAAATACAGGAACAACTAGACCATTTGGTGTATCTACCGCGATACCAACATTCACGTATTTCTTCAGAATTAGGCTCTCACCGTCTTCTGATAGAGAAGAGTTGAACGCAGGGAACGCTTCAAGCGCTTTAGCTACCGCTTTCATGATGAACACAAGTGGTGTGATCTTCATGCCAGTGTCTTTCTTCGCTTCAATCGCGTTTTGCTCTTTACGGAATGCTTCAAGAGCCGTGATGTCTGCGTTATCCCACTGTGTAACGTGCGGGATCATTACCCAGTTACGGTGTAGGTTTGCACCAGAGATCTTCTTAATGCGAGATAGCGGTTGAACTTCTGTCTCACCAAACTTGCTGAAGTCCACTTTTGGCCATGGTAGTAGACCAAGAGCCGCGCCGTCACCTTTGCCAGATGCTGCTGCACCTGCGCCAGACTCAAGACGCTTAAGCGCATCTTTCACGTAAGCTTGAACGTCTTCTTTTAGGATACGGCTCTTACGACCAGAACCTTTAACCTTAGAAAGGTTAACGCCAAATTCACGCGCTAGACGACGAACAACTGGAGACGCGTGAGCATACTCATCGTTTTCTTTGAAGTCGCCAGTCGCTGCTGGAGCTGCTGCCGCTGGAGCTTCTGCTTTAGGAGCCGGAGCCGCAGGTGCTGCTGCTTGAGCTGGAGCCGCTGCAGGAGCTGGTGCTGCGCCCGTCACTTCGAATACCATGATTAGTGAGCCAGTAGACACTTTGTCGCCAGCTGCAATCTTGATTTCTTTCACTGTACCAGCAAATGGTGCAGGAACTTCCATAGAAGCTTTGTCACCTTCAACAGTGATTAGAGATTGCTCTTCTTCCACTGTGTCGCCAACGGCAACCATGATCTCAGTAACTTCAACTTCGTCGCCGCCGATATCTGGAACGTTCACTTCTTTTGCCGCAGACGCTGCTGGAGCTGCTGCCGCAGGAGCTTCAGTTGCCGCTGGTGCTGCTGGAGCGCCTGAACCTGCTGTTTCGAACACCATGATAAGTGAGCCAGTCGATACTTTATCGCCTGCTGCAACTTTGATCTCTTTTAGAGTACCTGCGAATGGCGCTGGAACTTCCATAGAAGCTTTGTCGCCTTCAACAGTTAGAAGAGATTGCTCTTCTTCGATGCTGTCGCCAACGGCAACCATGATTTCAGTAACTTCTACTTCATCACCACCGATGTCTGGTACGTGAACTTCTTTTAGTTCTGCCGCTGCTGCTGGAGCTGGAGCTGCTGCTGGAGCTGCTTCTGCCGCAGGAGCAGATGCAGCGTCAGCTGCACCCTCGGCTTCGAAAATCATGATTAGAGAACCAGTAGAAACCTTGTCGCCTTCTGCAACTTTGATTTCTTTAACGATACCCGCTTGAGAAGCAGGAACTTCCATAGAAGCTTTATCGCCTTCAACTGTGATCAGAGACTGCTCTTCTTCAACCTTGTCGCCAACGCTTACAAGAATCTCAGTAACTTCAACCTCATCCGCACCGATGTCTGGTACATTAATTTCGATTGCCATTTCTTATCTACCTTCTTAATTAAGCGTATAGCGGGTTTGTTTTCTCTGTGTCGATGTCGAATTTCTTAATTGCTTCTGCAACTACAGATTTCTCAACTTCGCCACGTTTCGCTAGTTCAGTTAGCGCTGCTACTACTACGTAACCTGCGTTCACTTCGAAGTGACGACGTAGGTTTTCACGGCTGTCTGAACGACCGAAGCCATCAGTACCAAGCACTTTGAAAGACTCAGCAGGAATGTATGCACGAACCTGCTCTGCGTAGTTCTTCATGTAGTCAGTTGCTGCGATAGCAGGCTCAGTACCCATTACTGTTTGGATGTAAGGTACTTTTGCTTCCGCTTCTGGGTGAAGCATGTTGAAACGCTCTGCATCTTGACCATCGCGAGTTAGTTCGTTGAATGACGTTACAGAGTAAACATCAGAAGCAACACCGTAATCTTCGCTTAGGATTTGAGCTGCTTTACGTACTTCATTCATGATAGTACCAGAGCTCATTAGCTGAACTTTCGCTTTGTCGCCAGTGTAAGTTTCTAGCTTGTAGATACCTTTACGGATGCCTTCTTCAGCGCCTTCTGGCATTGCTGGCATTGCGTAGTTTTCGTTCATTAGCGTTAGGTAGTAGAACACGTTTTCTTGTTCTGGACCGTACATGCGACGGATACCGTCTTGCATGATTACTGCTACTTCGTACGCGAATGTTGGGTCGTAAGAAATACAGTTAGGAACCGTACCCGCCAAAATGTGCGAGTGGCCGTCTTCGTGCTGTAGACCTTCACCGTTCAACGTTGTACGACCCGCAGTTGCACCTAGTAGGAAACCACGTGCTTGTTGGTCACCAGCCATCCACGCCATGTCGCCAACACGTTGGAAGCCGAACATTGAGTAGTAGATGTAGAACGGGATCATTGGTAGGTCGTTTGTCGAGTATGAAGTCGCAGCAGCAACCCATGAAGACATAGCACCTAGCTCGTTGATACCTTCTTGTAGAACCTGACCTGAAGTCGCTTCTTTGTAGTAAGAAACAACGCCACGGTCTTCTGGTGTGTAAGTTTGACCGTGCGGGTTGTAGATACCGATTTGACGGAACAGACCTTCCATACCGAATGTACGTGCTTCGTCAGCAATGATAGGAACGATGTTCTTACCAATGTTCTTGTTCTTAAGTAGAACGTTTAGTGCACGTACGAATGCCATAGTAGAAGAGATATCACGCTTCTGTTCTTCTAGTAGTGGCTTGAATTCTTCTAGCTCAGGAACGATGAATTCTTGAGTGAATTTTGGTAGACGCTGTGGCGTGTAGCCGTGTAGCGCTTTACGACGAGCGTGTAGGTATTCGTACTCTTTTGAACCTTCTTCAAGTTTCAGGTACGGAAGTTCTTTCACTGCTTCGTCAGTTAGGATGTCTTGAAGACCTAGACGATCACGTAGGTGTAGTACGTGAGTCATGTCCATCTTCTTAACTTGGTGCGCGATGTTCTTACCTTCAGCCGCTTCACCCATGCCGTAACCTTTAACAGTCTTAGCTAGGATTACTGTTGGACGACCTTTAGTTTCTGCCGCGTTTTTGTATGCCGCGTATAGCTTAGAAGACTCGTGACCACCACGCTTAAGTGCGAAGATTTCGTCATCAGTCATGTCAGCAACAAGTGCAGCTGTCTCCGGGTACTTACCAAAGAAGTGCTCACGTACGTACGCGCCGTCTTTTGATTTGAATGTTTGGTAGTCGCCGTCGATCGTTTCATTCATAAGCTGTAGAAGCTTACCAGTCGTATCTTTAGCTAGTAGTGAATCCCAGTTGTTACCCCAGATTACCTTCACTACGTTCCAACCAGCACCTTTGAACAGACCTTCAAGTTCTTGAATGATCTTACCGTTACCCATTACAGGGCCATCTAGACGCTGTAGGTTACAGTTGATTAGGAAGCATAGGTTGTCTAGTTTCTCACGCGCAGCAAAAGAGATAGCACCACGTGATTCTGGCTCATCCATCTCACCGTCACCTAGGAACGCGTAAACGCGCTGCTCTGAAGTATCTTTAAGACCACGGCCTTCTAGGTACTTAAGGAAACGAGCTTGGTAGATAGAAGCGATTGGACCTAGGCCCATCGATACTGTCGGGAACTGCCAGAATTCAGGCATCAGTTTAGGGTGCGGGTATGAAGGAATACCTTTGCCGTCTACTTCTTGACGGAAGTTGTCTAGCTGCTCTTCAGTTAGACGACCTTCAACGAATGCACGTGAGTAGATACCTGGTGAAATGTGACCTTGGTAGTAAACTAGGTCGCCACCATCCTTCTCGTTTGGTGCACGGAAGAAGTGGTTGAAACATGTCTCGTAGAACGCAGCAGAAGACTGGAAAGACGCCATGTGGCCGCCTAGCTCTAGGTCTTTCTTAGATGCACGTAGAACGATCATGATAGCGTTCCAACGAATAATTGAGCGAATACGACGCTCAAGTGTTGTGTCACCTGGGTATGCTGGTTCTTGGTCTGCAGGAATCGTGTTGATGTAGTTAGTTGTGATACCTGTTGGCATATCAACACCGTCTAGACGTGCTTTATCTAGAACTTGCTCTAATAGGAACTGAGCACGCTCTAGACCTTCTTCACGTACAACTGACTCAAGCGCTTGTAGCCATTCTTGAGTTTCCAGTGCATCTACGTCATGCTTCATATCAGACATGGCGATCTATCCTTCTGTTGGTTGGATCTACTTATTTAAGTAACGCTCTTACGAGTCATTACCCTGCTGAATTCGACGTAGAGAACGCTCTCGTCGAGACTCTTCTCGAGTCAAATCCAACAATGTTTCTTCGATGTAAGCCAAGTGCGAGTGGGACATTTCTCGCGCCTTTTCAGGCTGACCAGAAACAATCGCATCCACGATATTGGCTCGGTGTTTACTGACTTTCTCGACCGCTTCTGGGCGGCGACGTAGTAATTTAAAATTTTGTAGAATATTTTGCTCAAGCAAAGGTGCTAAGCTTCGAACAATGTGCAACAAAACCACGTTGTGCGCGGCTTCTGTCAAAGCGATCAAAAATTGCATCACTTCCGCAGATTCAGCTTCGATATCGTTGTTTGCTTGCTCTTGGCTAATGCGCTCAAGGCAACCTTGAATACGCGCAAAATCTTCTTCGGTACCACGTAAAGCTGCAAAGTAAGCTGAAATTCCTTCCATTGCATGACGAGACTCAAGCACATCAAGCTGGGTTTCAGAATGACTAGACAACAAATTCAACAAGGGATCTGAAAAGCTCTTCCAGATATTCTCACTTACGAATGTTCCGCCACCTTGGCGACGAGTTAACAAACGCTTCGCTTCTAAGCGTTGAATGGCTTCTCGGACTGAAGGACGAGACACATCGAACTGTCTTGCCAGTTCACGCTCTGGAGGCAGTTGTTGCCCCGGAGACAATGTTCCTTCCACTATCAACCTTTCTAACTCTTGTTCTATAACATCAGAGAGTTTTGGCTGACGAATCCTTTGATAAGCCATAATTTATTGTTCTTCTACTCTTGCAGGTAATTGGTAATACCAATTTTAAGTTGGTGCAGAAATTAACATAATTAAAACGCCACTGTCCAGCCGAAAATTGACCTAAATCATAGAACGAGCTTACTTCCAACACTCTGATAACAATCGACTGTTAAAACAGCAATAGAATTGGTATGACCAATTACATAAAGCATACAAATGGGAAGTCGACGTGCTAGCAATTTTGGAAAAGAAATACAGAAAATGACAAAATTATCAGTCTATTTCTTCACCAAAATGGCGTATACGAGCGTAAAAATGTAGTTAACTTTTAACAATCATTAATATTTCTGGTATCAAAAAAAGGCATACCTGATCGTATGCCTTATTTATTTCGCTTTTTTGAATTTACACTTTCGCTACAAATCAACGCTATATAAGCTGTCTATATTTCACCCAATCAAAGCTTAGACCAGGATCGCTTTTTCTCAAGGGCGCAATATATTGATGACCGGTAATTCGTGGCAGGGTGATGTGGGGATAAGACTGCATAATTACCTCAGTGATCTCTGCAAGTGATTGATATTGCGCTTCTGTGTAGGCAGTAAATTCTGTCCCTTCAAGCTCGATACCAATGGAATAGTCATTACAACGCTCCCTGCCCGCGAAACTGGATTGACCGGCATGCCATGCTCTATCGAGAAAAGAAACAAATTGAACGACCTCGCCGTTTCTCTTAATCAAGCAATGTGCAGAAACGCCCATTTTGTGAATAACTTCAAAAAATGGATGTGCATTTGGGTCTAGCTTGCCAGTGAAGAAGTCTTCTATATACGGTCCACCAAACTGCCCAGGAGGCAAACTAATGTTGTGTACCACCAGCAGAGAGATGTCGTTTATATCAGAGCGGGCATCAAAAAATGGTGACGGAACATGCTTTGCCTGTGTCAGCCAGCCATTCTCGATAATTGGGCGCATATCAACCTCTCTTCTTTGCAAATTAACTGCTGAAATTATTGACACCGGAGAGTATCATCCGTTGCCATCTCCCTTTCAAGACAAGATTTGCGATGAAGAACACACACAACATTCAAGAACGCCTAGAATACCTTAAACAACAACTCCCTTTAGAGATCACTCGCTCTGTCGCTGATACCTTAAAAGAAGATCTAGGTGGCAGTGTCGACGCAGATAACGACATTACTGCATCTTTGATCCCTGCCGAGGCGGTTAATACCGCAACAATTATTACTCGTGAGCATGGTGTGTTCTGTGGTCAAGCATGGGCTGATGAAGTTTTTAAACAGCTCGGTGGTAAGGTCAGCATTGAATGGCACGTAAAGGACGGCGATAAAGTCGAACCTAACCAAACCCTTTGTACGCTGACAGGCCCTGCTCGTGACTTGTTAACTGGTGAGCGTAACGCAATGAACTTCATCCAAACGCTGTCTGGCTGCGCAACAGTTACCGCAGAGTACGCTGAAAAAATCGCGCATACTGAGTGTCGTCTACTAGACACACGCAAAACCATTCCTGGTCTGCGTAGCGCACTAAAATACGCCGTGACATGCGGTGGTGGCTTTAACCATCGCATCGGCGTGTTCGATGCTTACCTCATTAAAGAAAACCACATTATTGCTTGTGGTGGCATCACTCAAGCCATCCAAAAAGCGAAAGAGCTCAACCCAGGCAAACCGGTAGAAGTAGAAACGGAAAGCTTAGAAGAGTTGAAACAAGCGATAAACGCTGGTGCCGACATCATCATGCTAGATAACTTCACAAAAGAAATGATGCGTGAAGCCGTAGCGATTAACGCAGGTCGTGCCGCTTTAGAGAACTCCGGCAACATTACGCTAGAGACCATCGCAGAATACGCAGAAACCGGTGTCGATTACATTTCGGTAGGCGCTTTAACTAAGCATTTAAAAGCGATGGATCTTTCGATGCGCTTCAAATAATAAAAGCAACAAATCTCAAATTACTTCAACCAACTCAGTGAGTTGTGAGTAATTCATCATTTAAAAGGGCCACTTGGCCCTTTCTTTTTATCCACTAAAAAAATAGTACTACTCGCAAAACTCTGCATGCAATATGCAACTTTTCACCAAAGAGTTTTATCTCACTCGAGAGCCCATCCCTTCCCCATTTTCAACCCACCTTAACTCTCCATAATCTTTCGCCAATGCAAGAGCATTATTAATTTTTAGGAAAGGGTTAAAAATGAAAAACAGTAAACAGAAAAAACAACAGGGTTTTACTCTTATTGAGTTAATGATTGTGGTAGCGATTATCGGTGTACTGTCGGCAATTGCAGTCCCAGCATATAAAGATTATGTGTCGAAGAGTGAGTTAGCATCTGGCTTTGCTACCATAAAATCAGTAATCACTCCTGCCGAATTATATATACAAGAAAATGGCGCTATATCTGGTGCAAGCCCTAGTGACCTAGGAGTATCTGCTGGTGCTAACAGTCTGGGAACTCTATCTATAAGTGGCAACACAGTTGTATTTACTCACAACAATGGTGCTGTATCTGGTGCAGCTTTCACTTATAGTAGAGACACTAGTTCCGGTTGGACATGCAGTTTAGATGTAACAGCTATCTCGCCAGCACCAACTAAACCTAAAGGTTGCTCATAAGTGCTAAGCAACCTATCAACAGTTCTTCGTCAAGCTGGAATACTGACTTTTGCCCAAGAAGAACTGTTACTTGAGCAAGTCAAAGCCTCTGGCATTTCGATGCCAGAGGCTTTACTCAGTTCTGGATTATTTACATCAAGCGAACTCGCTGAGCACTTAAGTTCTCTCTTTGGTTTAAATCTGCCCGAGTTATCTCAGTACGAGTATGCTTCGCTTTGTCAACAACTCGGTCTACGTGAATTAATCACTCGACATAACGCACTCCCACTCCAGCGTACGCCTTCAACGTTGTTATTAGCCGTTGCCGACCCCACGAACCAGCAAGCAGAAGATGACTTTCGTTTTGCCACTAGTTTACAGATTGAATTGGTGCTGGCGGATTTTCGTCAACTCAGCGCGGCAATTCGACGCTTATATGGTCGTTCATTGAGTCATGAGAAGTCCGGGTTAAAAGAGATCAACCAAGAAGAGTTAGCCAATCTGGTTGACGTGGGCGCAGATGAAATCGACAACATTGAAGACTTGAGCCAAGACGAATCTCCTGTTAGCCGTTACATAAACCAAATTCTGTTGGACGCTGTGCGCAAAGGCGCATCCGATATCCACTTTGAGCCTTATGAAAAGATGTACCGCGTTCGCTTACGCTGTGATGGCATCTTAATTGAAACACAGCAGCCACCAAGCCACTTAAGTCGCCGCTTATCCGCTCGTATCAAAATCCTCTCTAAGCTTGATATTGCAGAGCGACGTTTACCACAAGATGGGCGTATTAAGCTCAAGTTGAATCAAGACACCGCAATTGATATGCGTGTATCCACGCTACCTACTCTATTCGGAGAAAAAATTGTACTACGACTGCTCGACAGCAGCTCTGCGTCATTGGATATCGACAAGCTTGGTTATAGCGAACAACAAAAACAATTGTACTTGGATGCGCTGCGTCGCCCACAAGGCATGATTCTGATGACAGGGCCAACCGGGAGCGGAAAAACCGTTTCTCTGTACACTGGATTGAGTATTCTCAATAAGCCAGAAATCAACATTTCCACAGCAGAAGACCCGGTAGAAATTAACTTATCGGGCATTAACCAAGTACAAGTACAACCCAAGATCGGCTTTGGCTTCGCAGAGGCGTTACGCTCTTTTCTTCGTCAAGACCCCGATGTGGTCATGGTCGGTGAGATTCGTGACTTAGACACTGCGGAAATCGCCATAAAAGCATCGCAAACCGGTCACTTAGTACTTTCAACCTTGCATACCAATTCTGCGGCTGAAACGGTGATTCGTTTATCAAACATGGGCGTAGAAAGCTTTAACTTGGCCTCCTCTCTTAGTTTGATTATTGCCCAGCGCTTGGCCCGAAAACTGTGCTCGCACTGCAAACAATCACAAGAGTTTACCGTTCAGCTACAACATCTCGGAATTCAAGCAAGCGACAACATTTTTAAAGCCAATCCCGATGGATGCAATGAGTGTACTCATGGTTACTCCGGCCGAACGGGGATTTATGAAGTGATGCGCTTTGATGAACTTCTTTCGGAAGCGCTTATTAAAGGCGCCTCGGTACATGAACTAGAAAAACTCGCCATCGCAAATGGTATGAGCACGTTACAAATGTCGGGCATAGAAAAACTCAAACAAGGGATCACAAGTTTTAGTGAACTACAGCGCGTACTTTATTTTTAATCCTTTAATCAGCAATCACCTCTATGAAAAGCACTACACCACAACTTAAAAACTTCCGCTGGAAAGGCATCAACAGTTCAGGCAAAAAGACATCTGGACAAACCCTCGCGATGACGGAAATTGAAGTACGCGAGCGTCTAGACGCACAGCACATCAAGATCAAGAAGTTAAAGAAAAGCAGTATCTCGTTTCTCACTAAACTCAGCCATCGCGTGAAAGGCAGAGACATCACTGTGTTTACCCGTCAGATTTCGACGATGTTGATAACCGGTGTGCCCTTAGTTCAGGCTTTAAAATTGGTCTCAGAAAACCATAAAAAAGCAGAGATGAAATCCATTTTGATGAGCGTGACACGCGCCGTCGAAGCGGGTACACCCATGTCAAAAGCCATGCGCACTGCAAGTGAACACTTTGACCCACTCTATACCGACCTTATCGCAACAGGTGAGCAATCCGGTAACTTAGCGGAAGTGTTCGAGCGCTTAGCCACCTACCGAGAAAAAAATGAGCAGCTTCGTGCGAAAGTGATCAAAGCACTGATTTACCCAGCAATGGTAGTGCTAGTAGCGTTAGGCGTGTCGTTTATCATGCTCACCAAAGTCATTCCGGAGTTCGAAAAAATGTTTGTTGGTTTTGGTGCTGACTTACCTTGGTTTACCAGGCAAGTGTTAGATCTTTCCGCCTGGACACAAAACTGGAGTCCGTTTATCGCACTAGGCTCCATTAGTTTATTCATCTCGGCGAGAATCCTCTCTAAGCGTTCAGATTCTTTTCGCTTAATGCTCAATCGATCTGTGCTTAAATTTCCTGTCCTTGGGCCTGTATTATCAAAAGCCGCTATCGCCAAATTTAGTCGAACACTCGCCACAAGCTTTACAGCGGGAATTCCAATTCTAACCAGTTTAAAAACCACATCAAAAACCTCAGGAAACTTACACTATCAACTCGCCATAGAAGAAGTTTACCGTGATACCGCCGCAGGTATGCCAATGTATGTTGCCATGCGTAATTGTAATGTGTTCCCTGAATTGGTGTTACAAATGGTTATGATCGGTGAAGAATCTGGTCGACTTGACGACATGCTCAATAAAGTTGCAACGATCTACGAGTTTGAAGTCGACAACACCGTCGACAACCTTAGTAAAATCCTAGAGCCGCTAATTATCGTTTTTTTAGGCATCGTTGTTGGCGGATTAGTGACAGCAATGTACTTGCCAATCTTTAACTTAATGAGTGTATTGGGCTAGAATGAGCTGTTAATTCCTTTAAAACAGCATCTTGCTGATTTCACTCATCGCTCAAGAGACAAATATGGAAGTATTCCAGTACTACCCTTGGCTATTCGTTGTGTTTGCCACCATCTTCGGTCTTATCGTGGGTAGCTTCCTCAATGTGGTTATTTATCGACTACCTAAAATCATGGAACTAGAATGGCGACGCGAATGTGCCGAGTCATTTCCTGAATACAAAATAGAACCTCCTAAAGAAGTGCTGACCTTGAGCGTCCCACGCTCCTCCTGTCAGAAGTGCGCAACGCCGATACGTGTTCGAGACAACATTCCTGTGATTAGCTGGCTGCTTTTAAAAGGCAAGTGCCACAACTGTCAGACAACCATTAGCGCACGCTATCCACTGATTGAACTGGTCACTGCGTTCTGCTCAGGCTTTGTCGCTTACCACTTTGGTTTTAGTTACTTTACCGTTGCCCTACTCTTTTTCACTTTTATCTTAATCGCCGCAACATTTATCGATCTCGATACGATGTTGTTACCTGACCAATTAACATTACCATTAACTTGGGCTGGCATTGCCTTAGCATTAGTCGAAATAAGTCCTGTTACTCTACAAGATTCTGTCATTGGTGCTATTGCTGGTTACCTATGTCTCTGGTCCGTTTATTGGGGCTTTAAGCTACTTACTGGTAAAGAAGGAATGGGATATGGTGATTTTAAACTACTAGCAGCACTAGGGGCTTGGCTGGGCTGGCAGTCACTGCCGATGATCATTCTACTTTCTTCTGTGGTTGGCATCGTATTTGGCATCATTCAACTACGCTTGCAAAAACAGGGAATTGAAAAAGCTTTTCCTTTCGGTCCTTACTTAGCAATTGCTGGTTGGATAAGCTTAATTTGGGGCGACCAGATTTTAAACTGGTACTTTACTTCAGTTCTAGGAGTGTAAATGGCTTTGGTTATTGGTTTAACAGGTGGTATCGCTAGCGGTAAAACAACCGTCGCGAATCTGTTCAAACAACAATTTAAAATCGATATCGTCGATGCCGACATTGTAGCAAGAGAAGTTGTCGAGCCAGGCACTCCCGGCCTAAACGCGATTATTGAACATTTTGGTCACGATATCGTTCGTGAAGACCAAACTTTAGATCGCGCAAAGCTGAGAGAGAAAATCTTTTCAAACTCAGATGAAAAAGCATGGCTCAACGCACTGTTGCACCCGATAATTCGTGAAAAGATGATCGAAGATTTGCAGCAAGTCACCTCAGATTATGCGTTACTTGTGGTTCCGTTGCTCGTAGAAAACAAGCTAGACAGTTTGTGTGATCGAGTTCTTGTCGTCGATGTAGAACCGAATACGCAGATATCTCGCACGATGAAACGAGACAATGTGAGTGAAGAACAAGCACGCGCTATCCTTGCCTCTCAAGCATCAAGAGAGCAAAGACTCGCGCTTGCAGACGATGTGGTTAAGAATAATCCAAGTGACCCAGATCTTTTGCTTCAAATCACAGATTTGCACGAAAAGTACCTAGCCATGTGTAAGAAAAATCTGCGAAAATAGGAACGAAACTCACAAAGGCTTATGTCGATGACCACGCACAAATTTGAACATCCGTTAAATGAGAAAACTCGTATTTATCTAAGAGTGGAGTCTCTGCTGCGTCAGGCTCACTTGGCCTCTGGGTTTAGCGAAAATCACCAGTACCAACTGTTTTTCCGTGCGTTATTCGATATGGTTGAAATCTTCGAACAGATCCAGCTGAAAAGTGAACTGGCCAAAGATTTAGAGAAACAACGACTGTCGTACCGCCATTGGCTAAATGTTGATGGCGTCGATCAAGACGCATTAAATACCCTACTACAAGAGATAGATGTCGTTCATAGCCAACTAATGGGTGCTGAACGTTTTGGCCAAGCACTAAAAGAAGATCGCTTCCTAAGCTCTATCCGCCAACGCTTTAATCTACCGGGTGGTTCATGCTGTTTTGATTTGCCAGCGTTACATTACTGGCTTCACCTACCCATTGAACGTAAAAAGCATGATGCGCAGCAGTGGCAAGCAAGCTTAAGGCCCTTGTCTGATGCGCTTTCATTATGGTTAAAGCTCACTAGAGAGACCGGACATTTTAAAGCTCAAATCGGTCGTGCGGGTTTCTTCCAAAGTGACGCTGATGAAGCTAATATTCTAAGACTTCACATCCCAATGGAATATGGCGTTTATCCTATGATTTCTGGCCATAAAAACCGCTTTGCGATCAAGTTTATGTCGTTTGAAAACGGTCAAGCGTGCACACAAGATATTGAGTTTGAACTTGCTGTGTGCAGCTAAGACTCACCCCCACAATCTAAAATTCAACGCTTTATTGTGCGTATATTGGATAAAATTTCGTAGCAGCAATAGCGCGTTGAATAAGCCATCTTGAATTCATTTAGGTATACTACCCTTTAACACCAATTAGTAATGGGACGCTCAACTATGTCTAAAATTACCATCGTTCAATGCCCACAATGTGGCGCCGACGTAGAATGGGGAGAACAAAGTCCTCATCGCCCTTTCTGCAGTAAACAATGCCAAATGATTGATTTTGGTGAATGGGCAGATGAAGAAAACACCATCCCAGGCGCCCCTGATATGTCCGACAGTGATGGCTGGTCTGAAGACCAGTATTAATTGAGGCACTAGGGTAAAGGAATATCCTAGGCTCCTTCTTGGGGAGTCTGAATCACGCTCTTTCGTCGCTGTCCAGAGTGACGAATTTTAACCGCGGAGCCCTGTAATCTTTGGTCATCATTTGCCGTCATTCCGAGGAGCCATAGCGACATCAGGAATCTACTCACAGCAAGGATGAAGCTAACAACTTAAACACTTGCATTATCGACTAGTAGATTCTGAATCACGCTCCTTCGTCGCTGTCCAGAATGACGAATTTGTAACCGCGGAGCCCTGTAATCTTTGGTCATCATTTGCCATCATTCCGAGGAACCATAGCGACATCAGGAATCCACTCACAGCAAGGACACTTCTGAAGTTGACGACTTAAACACTAGTGCTTTCGGCTAGTAAATTCTGAATCCCGCTACTTCTTCGCTATCCAGAATGATGAATTTTAACCATTGCGGTCTGCAATCGGTATTCATTCACCCCTTTTCAACTCTGACTATTTTGATGATCTAGCAAAGCTATTTTTATTCGAGCAAGGCAGAGGCGCGGAGTATATGCCAGTGCATGAGCATCGGCAGTTCAGGTCGGATGAAAAGAAAACGAGCAAGCTAATTACACAAATAAAAAAACGGAGCCCTAAAAGGACTCCGTTTAAGATGAGAACGCTAGTTATAGCATTACTTCTTAGCAAGTTTCTCTTTGATACGAGCAGACTTACCAGAACGCTCACGTAGGTAGTACAACTTGGCACGACGTACTGCACCACGGCGTTTAACTTCGATGCTATCAACGATTGGAGAGTGTGTTTGGAACGTACGCTCAACACCTTCACCGTTAGAGATTTTACGTACAGTGAAAGCAGAGTGTAGACCACGGTTACGGATTGCGATTACAACGCCTTCGAAAGCCTGTAGACGCTCACGGTCACCTTCTTTTACCTTAACTTGAACTACAACAGTGTCACCTGGTGCAAATTTAGGTAGGTCTGATTTCATTTGCTCTTCTTCAAGAGCTTTGATGATGTTACTCATTTTTTAAATTCCTAGAATAAACTGATACTAAATAAATTAGGTTACTTTGCGTTATGTTCACTAATGACTTTATGTTCATTAACAAACTCGGCAAGTAATTGTTCCTGTTCGTCAGTCAGAGCTAGGTTTTCCAGGAGCTCTGGTCTTCTAAGCCAAGTTCGGCCCAGCGACTGTTTTAGTCGCCATTGACGAATGTCCTTGTGATTGCCTGACATCAGTACCGCTGGTACCTCTTTGTCATCCAATACTTCTGGACGCGTATAGTGAGGGCAATCTAACAAGCCATTTGCAAAAGAGTCTTCTTCTGCTGACGCGAAATCCCCTAGTACACCCGGAACAAACCGAGAGACAGAATCGATTAACGTCATGGCAGGTATCTCACCACCCGTCATCACAAAATCACCAATCGACCATTCTTCGTCGACTTCAGATTGAATGATGCGCTCATCTACCCCTTCATAACGACCACAAATCAGAAGCAAGTTCTCATTCGTTGCCAGTTCTTCCACTCCTTTCTGGTCGAGCTTGCGACCTTGAGGAGAAAGGTAGATGACTTTCGTCTTGCCCGGTGAGGCTGCCTTCGCGGTATGAATGGCATCGCGCAAAGGCTGAACCATCATTAACATACCAGGGCCACCACCGTAAGGTCGGTCATCGACAGTGCGATGTTTGTCGTGAGTAAAATCTCTAGGATTCCAAGTCTCAATCGACAAAAGACCTTTTTTAACCGCTTGACCTGTTACTCCAAAATCAGTAACAGAACGGAACATTTCTGGAAAAAGGCTAATAACGCCAACCCACATGTTTATCTCGCTCTGTAATTTTGGAGATTAGAATCCAGGATCCCAGTCAACTTCGATCCGTTGAGCTTCGCGATCAACATTAATGATCACTTGCTCTTCAAGGAACGGGATTAATCGTTCCTTCTGCCCGAAAGCATCTTTAAGATTTGCTTTAACAACCAGAACATCGTTTGAGCCAGTTTCTAGCATGTCAGTAACGACACCTAGATCGTAACCTTTAGTGGTTACAACTTGCATCCCAAACAATTCGCGCCAGTAGAACTCATCTTCTGACAATTCAGGAAGTACCGCAGGGTCAATAGCAATTTCAAAGTTCGTCATTAGATGCGCGTCTTCACGAACATCCATGCCTTCCAGCTTAGCCACCATACCTTTGTTATGGCGCTTCCAACTTTCTACTTTGTACTCAACCCACTTGCCCTTTTGGTTAATATACCAAGGGCTGTAATCGAAAATGCTTTCAGCATTGTCTGTGTAGGAAAAAACCTTAAGCCAACCTCGAATGCCGTAAGTAGCACCAAACTTGCCTACAACAATCTTTTCGTTGCTCATTGTTTCTTTACCTTTCATCGACATAAACTAGTTTCTACTTTTCAAGTAAAAAATTAAGCCGCTTTTTGAGCGTCTTTAACTAGCTTAGCAACGCGGTCAGATACAGACGCGCCTTGACCAACCCAGTGGTTAACGCGGTCTAGGTCTAGACGTAGACCTTCTTCTTGACCTTTAGCAGTTGGGTTGAAGAAACCAACTTTCTCGATGAAACGGCCAGTTGCAGCGTTGCGGCTGTCCGCTACTACGATTTGATAAAATGGACGCTTTTTAGCGCCGTGACGTGCCAAACGAATGGTTACCATGTCGTCCTCTTTGCTTTCTCAAAAATAAAATTAACCCCAAAAACCATTCAAGAAATTAAATAGTTTGGGGTCTCGTGCCAAAATAAAGCTCCGGAATTTTACTCTTCTCCCGGAGCAATGCAAGGAGTTTAGTTACTTTTTCACCAACATAAATTGAATTTAAAGTTTGTGACGTACCTAACACCCTGAATCTATGCGTAATCGATTAATTAACGACCAAATGGGTTGAAGCCACCGCCTCCACCCATGCCGCCCATCATGCCTTGCATGTTGCGCATCATGCCTTTCATGCCACCTTTTTGCATCTTTTTCATCATCTTCTGCATTTGGGTGAACTGTTTCAGTAAGCGGTTTACGTCTTGAACCTGCACACCAGAACCAGCCGCAATACGCTTCTTGCGCGAGCCTTTGATAATCTCTGGGCGTTGACGTTCTTTCATTGTCATGGAGCTGATGATCGCTTCCATCTGTTTGAACATCTTGTCATCGACTTTGTCTTTCACATTGTCTGGTAGCTGAGACATGCCAGGAAGCTTATCCATCATGCCCATCATGCCGCCCATGTTTTGCATCTGGCCTAGCTGTTCACGGAAATCTTCAAGGTCGAAACCTTTCTTCTCTTTGAACTTCTTCGCCAGCTTTTCTGCTTTTTCTTGGTCAACGTTGCGTTGTAGGTCTTCAATTAAAGACAGAACGTCACCCATACCAAGAATACGTGAAGCAACACGATCTGGATGGAACGGTTCTAGCGCGTCAGTTTTTTCACCGACACCCAAGAATTTGATTGGTTTGCCCGTTACATGGCGTACTGACAGTGCCGCACCACCACGAGCATCACCATCAACCTTAGTTAGAACTACACCGGTAAGAGGTAGCGCATCGCCAAAGGCTTTTGCTGTATTTGCTGCGTCTTGACCCGTCATAGCGTCAACAACAAATAGCGTTTCTACTGGGTTGATAGCTGCGTGAAGATCTTTGATCTCCCCCATCATCTCTTCATCAATCGCCAAGCGACCTGCGGTATCGACAATCAATACGTCGTAGAATTTTTTCTTCGCATAGTCAATCGCTGCATTGGCGATATCAATAGGCTTCTGGTCTGGTGATGATGGGAAGAAGTCAACACCGATGTCTGATGCCAGCGTTTCAAGCTGCTTGATTGCAGCAGGGCGGTAAACGTCGGCAGACACAACCAAGACTTTCTTCTTGTCACGTTCTTTTAAAAGCTTAGATAGCTTACCTACCGATGTGGTTTTACCCGCACCTTGTAGACCCGCCATAAGAAGCACAGCAGGTGGTTGAGCGGCAAGGTTTAGCGCCTCATTCGACTCACCCATTACGGCTTCAAGTTCTGTTTGAACGATCTTGATAAATTCCTGACCTGGAGTCAGAGATTTAGAAACTTCTACACCTACCGCTTTTTCTTTGACGCGGTTAACAAATTCACGAACAACCGGAAGCGCAACGTCAGCTTCAAGTAAGGCCATTCGTACTTCACGTAGGGTCTCTTTAATGTTGTCTTCGGTCAGACGACCTTTGCCACTGATATTTTTCAGCGTTTTGGATAATCGATCCGTTAAATTCTCAAACATCTTTGTCTCTTCGCTAAAATGGCGATTAATTAGTGTGAGTATACATTAGCCAAGGTCTGAGTCATACCCGTACCGCTGCTCTATTCTTGTCTCTATTTCTATATGGTGCGGTAACTTATTAATTTCAATATCTCATCTCTCACGATTGATGTCGGATATAACGTAGCCCCAAAGTGTAATGCAAGGTATAATTTCCTCATTGTGCACAATAATATTTAGGATTCATGGATAGCTTAATAGCCATCGCGGCCGCCATACTTTATGTTTTGGCGATTGCGACCATCATACCCGGACTCTCACAGCAGTCAGGAATCAAAGCAAAAACAGTGTTTGCTAGTGCTGCCTGTGCGCTTGTTTTTCATGCGTGGATTTTGAGTGATCTGATTTTTGATGGTTCAGGTCAAAACCTTAGTATTCTAAACGTAGCCTCTTTGATCAGTTTTATTATTTCTCTGGTCATGAGCCTTGCTATGTTGAAAAATCGGTTGTGGTTTTTATTGCCTGTCGTTTATAGCTTTGCTGCCATCAATTTATCTGCTGCCACATTTTTGCCAAGCACGTTTATCAAGCACCTAGAGAATGACCCTAAGCTACTCATTCACATTTCTTTTGCACTGTTCTCATACGCAACTTTAACTATCGGTGCACTCTACGCACTTCAGCTGGCTTGGTTGGATCACAAACTGAAAACAAAAAAATCTTTGGCGATTAACCCAAACCTGCCGCCTTTATTAATGGTAGAGCGTCAGCTATTCAAAATCATTTTGATCGGTAACTTATTGTTAACTGGCACGCTCATTACTGGCTTTGTCTTTGTGCAGGATATGTTTGCTCAAGGTAAAGCGCATAAAGGCATTCTTTCTTTCATCGCTTGGATTGTGTACTCAATACTGCTTTGGGGTCATTATCAAAAAGGTTGGCGTGGTAGAAAAGTTACTTGGTTCGCTGTCGCAGGGGCAACGCTGTTAACTCTGGCGTATTTTGGCAGTCGCTTTGTGAAAGAAATCATCTTGAATTAATGAGCTCTAGGGCTCCTATCCTTTATATTTTAGGCTAGATAAAATACAGTACGCCTTAACCCTTTGACTTAACGGACTTACTCAACCGTTATATAACCCAATACTTACAAGGAACAGCAACGTTTTGGACGACATCTCTACGGGTATCTTGTTTGCGCTACTCGCGTGTCTTATCGTCATATCAGGTTACTTTTCCGGCTCAGAAACAGGGATGATGTCTCTGAACCGTTATCGCTTAAAGCACTTAGCCAAAAATGGGCATAAAGGCGCTAAGCGAGTCGAAAGGCTATTAGACCGTCCAGATCGTTTGATTGGTCTTATTCTTATCGGCAACAACCTCGTTAATATTCTCGCGTCTGCCATCGCGACCATTATTGGTATGCGTTTGTATGGTGATTTAGGTGTCGCCATCGCAACCGGTGCACTGACTATGGTTGTATTGGTTTTTGCTGAAGTTACCCCAAAAACAATTGCGGCGCTGTACCCTGAACGCGTGTCTTACGCGAGCAGTATCCTACTGACCATATTGATGAAGTTACTATCGCCTTTGGTGATGCTCGTTAACTTTATTACGAATGGCTTTATTCGTTTACTTGGCGTAAAAGCCGATCACTCAGTAGAAGACCATCTTAGTTCCGATGAGCTGCGTACCGTAGTAAACGAAGCTGGCGGATTGATCCCTCGCCGACACCAAGACATGTTGGTATCTATTTTGGATCTTGAGCACGTCACTGTGAACGATATCATGGTGCCACGTAATGAGATTACCGGTATCGATATTAATGATGACTGGAAATCCATCGTTCGTCAGCTTACCCACTCACCACATGGACGCATTGTTTTTTATCGTGACCAAATTGATGAAGTGGTTGGCATGCTGCGCCTGCGTGAAGCTTACCGCCTGATGCTAGAAAAAAACGAGTTCAATAAAGAGACGCTATTACGTGCTGCGGATGAAGTCTATTACATCCCGGAAGGTACGCCACTGAACGTGCAAATGTTAAAGTTTCAACGCAATAAACAGCGCATTGGTCTGATTGTTGATGAATATGGCGACATTATTGGCTTGGTGACATTGGAAGATATTCTGGAAGAAATCATTGGCGAATTCACGACCTCGATTTCTCCAAGCCTTTCTGATGAAATCAGTCCTCAAGGTGACGGAAGCTTCCTCATTGAAGGCAGCACCAATATCCGAGATATCAACAAAGGCCTGAAATGGGATTTACCAACGGATGGTCCAAGAACGTTAAACGGTCTTATTTTAGAGCACCTGGAAGATATTCCAGAGAGCCATTTAAGCGTGAGAGTGGCTGGTCATCCAATGGAGCTTGTTGAGATTGAAGAAAACCGCATCAAGCTCGTTCGTGTTTATCCTAAAAAGAAAAAATAGCCCCTATCTACAACTCACGATAAGAAATAAAAAGAAAAGAGCCTGATCATGTCAGGCTCTTTTTAGTTCTGGATAAATATGCTTCTTGATAAGTTTTTAGCAACTAGTCAATGCGCAGCTCTTTTAGCATCGATTCAGGCAAAGCAAGTTCATCATTTTTGTTCACCGATACACCAGCATCCAAAATGCTCTTCGCGATTTGTTGTGCTTCTTCTAAAGAGTGCATCGCTGCCGTACCACATTGGTATTCGTTGAGTTCAGGGATCTTGTTCTGGCTTTCTACCTTTAGTACGTCTTCCATGGCCGCAATCCAAGCATCCGCTACTTGCTGCTCTGATGGAGTGCCAATCAGGCTCATGTAAAAGCCCGTGCGGCAACCCATAGGCGAAATATCGATGATCTCAACAGAATCGCTGTTTAGATGATTGCGCATAAAGCCTGCATAAAGGTGCTCTAGTGTATGAATACCTTTTTCAGAAAGGATGTCTTTGTTTGGCGCGGTAAAGCGTAAATCGAAGACAGTAATCGTGTCCCCTTTTGGGGTCTGCATGGTCTTCGCCACTCGCACTGCCGGTGCATTCATGCGAGTGTGGTCCACGGTAAAACTATCGAGTAAAGGCATTACATCTCTCCTGATTGTAACTCCAATACCTCTCGGTACTGGATAAATGTCATTCATCCCTACAGCACATAAACAGGCTGTAGGTTAAAAGAACCAGCTGCTGTTGTCTTCCAATTCCTGACGACATTGCTTCAGCTGCCAGCCATAAGTTTTTGCAGTTTGTTCAACACGTCGAGCGACTTTGAGCAAACTGGGCTTTCGCTTATAAGTACCTCGCTTGTACCCACCTCGACCTTCATGATAAGCCAGATATTGACTGTATGGGTCCCATAACGAAATCCCTAGTTGGCGCCTCGTTTCGTGAGTATACCAACCGACAAACATCATTGAATCATCAAAGTTGGTACGAGAACCGCCCTGCCCCGTCGCATCTTGGAAATCTTCCCAAGCAGGATCTTGAGCTTGAGCGTAACCATACGCACTGCTGACTCGTCCCCAAGGGATAAATCCCAATATATAGTCTTTGGGTGGTTTCGCATCGTGCCGAAAGCCGCTTTCTTGTTTAATGATAGCCATAGCGACATGAATGGGAGTTCCCCACTTTTCTTCCATATCTTTGGCATCATCATACCAGCCGGATTTCTCTCGAAATATCTCACATAAATTATTCTGCTGCTTTGGCGGTGCCGTGGCGCAACCTGCAAGTAACATGCTTCCGAGTACCGATACTACTAACGGTTTAATGTTCAATCCCACCCAACCTTTACCTATTCACTACTGCTTCAGATAAGCAAAGTAATCTTCCAAAAAATCATCAAAAGATAGCGTGTCACTTTGTTCCGCTTGCTTTTGCTTTTCTACTGACGACGCCACTTCCGTTTCCATCGTATCTTGCGAGTAGTACTGATAACCGTGAGCTAGATTTTCCTCGCGGTACTTCATGCCAAGCGCACAGCCGACTTTACCTAACCCACCAAGCTCTTTCGTCAGCTCTAATAGTTGACCTGAAATCGTTAGTTCTGGGTTATCAACCCATGTCTCGAGTTTATTACACACATCTTGGTATGCACTGCCACCAGCAGCCACATCCATTTGCTGTGCTATCTGACGCAGCTCGACAAAAACTCGATGCGCCCAATCTTGCAGAGATAGACGTTCACCTTGGCAACCAATTTGTAGCATTAGCCCTTTTTCACGACCAGAAACAATGACTTTGTTCCAGTTGTCGCGCCAACACTCTAATTCACAGTTGTCCATTGGATCCGAGTCTGACAAGGCCGCCCAAGTCAGGAAGAGATCAAGGAATCGTACTTGCTCTTCATCCAACCCCACTGCGCTGAATGGGTTAACGTCTAGAGAGCGAACTTCAATGTACTCAACCCCACCGCGTCGTAACGCATCTGAAGGTTTCTCACCACTTTTCGACACGCGTTTCGGGCGAATTGGAGCGTATAGCTCGTTCTCAATTTGTAAAATATTGGAATTAAGCTGGCGGTATTCACCGTCCACTTTGACGCCTATTTTCGCAAACTCTTCTGATGGGTGACGAATCGCATCGCTCAAACCATCCAGATACTGATCAATGCTGTTAAAGCCAATTTTCAGTACACTTTGCGCACTATTGGTGTAGCCCAGATCGCTCAAACGCAAAGACGTTGATTTCGGTAAATACAAAGTGCCGCCAATTTTTTCGAATGGCAGATCGGTTTCACGACCTTGAATAAAAGAGCCGCATAACGCTGGCGATGCGCCGAAGAAATACGGAATCATCCAACCAAAACGGTAATAGTTACGGATCAGCGCAAAGTAGGCATCAGACTTAGCATCTTGGCGGGATTGTTCATCTTGCTCGCCGTATAGCGCATCCCAAAATGTCTCAGGGAACGAGAAGTTAAAATGCACACCAGAGATGATTTGCATCAGGCTGCCATAGCGGCGTTTTAGGCCTTCTCGGTACAGGGTTTTCATTTTTGCTGCATTCGAAGAGCCGTACTGAGCAAGCTGAATATCCTCTTCCGAGCCAACATAACATGGCATAGAAAGAGGCCACATCTTTTCTTCACCCATTTTTGTCTGGGTGAAGTGATGGATATCTTTCAGTTGTGCCATCAGTTCTGGAATTTCATGTGACACAGGCGTAATGAATTCTAGCAATGATTCAGAAAAATCAGTCGTGATCCATTGGTTTGTGAACGCTGAGCCTAACCCCTCTGGATGAGGTGTTGTTGCTAGATGTCCATCCTGACGATAGCGCAAAGTTTCTCGCTCAACACCGCGTCCAAACTGCTTAAATACTTCGGGGTTTGATGCAACTTTTTTTAGTCGCGCAGCAAAATCAGTCAAAATGAGGTTCGCTTATATTGGGAGCAGGACACTTATCACAAAGGACAAGCGTAAGCTAAGTTATTGATATTTAATGCATCTAGATAAATAACCCACGAAAAGTCGCTTATCTAGATGAATAGCGGAGAAACGTTTCTCCGCTATTAAATGTGTACTCTATCGAATGATTTCAAGCTCTTCTACGTCTTTCCCCAACTTTTCTAATTGAGGACGCAGTGATTTAGCATCACCAACGACGATAATTTGATAGTCATTTGGATCAAACCACTTTTGAGCCAGTGCATTCAAAGTCTGCTTATCGACTTTTTCTACGATAGCGTTTCTTTGCTGCAAGTAATCTTGATCGAGGTTGTACTTAAGAATATCACTGATAAGTTCCGCTTTTTGTGTTGGCGTTTCATATTTCAGTGCATCTTTTTGACCGACCGCTTGACGCATAAATTTCATCTCTTCATCAGTAATTCCTGACTGCGAGTATTCATTTAGCTCATTTTCCATCTCAATGATAGAAGCAACCGTTGCATCCGCTCGTACTTGCGCGGTGAAAACAACCGAGCCAGTTTCTGGATTTCCAGAGAAGTAGCCGTAAGCGCCGTATGTGTAACCCTTGTCTTCACGTAGGTTTTGGTTAATGCGGCTATTGAAGTTTCCAGCTAAGTTGAAGTTTGCCAGTTGGCTTAGGTAAAAATCGCCCGTTGCATCGTAAGGCATACCCTGACGAACCATCATGACCACACTTTGTGGTGCACCTGGTTTATCAACAAGATGGATCTTTTGCTCACCTAATGCAGCGATGCTTTGCGGTGCATACAATGGCGCAGCTTCATCCTGCCAGTTTTTCCAGAACGTCAGTTGCTGTTCAATTTCCTGTTGATCAATGTCACCAACAACGACGATTTGCGCACTTTGTGGCGTGTAATGCTTCGAGTAGAATTCACGGACATCATCCAACGTTAGTGCACTGACACCTGCTTGCGTGCCGTCTTTTGGTCGAGCAAAGACAGAGTCCCCATAGAGCACCTGGCGAGTCGCTTGTGATGCCATCCAACTTGGGTTTTGATGCTCATACACAAGACCTTCTAGCGCTTGCATCTTCACACGCTCAAAGTCTGCTTGCTTGAATGCAGGAGACAGCAACATCTCTTCGACAATTTTCAACGTCGGCTCTAAGTTCTTTTCTAAAGCAGAAACGCTGATGTTTGTTGTGTAGCCCGTTGCATTCACGGAGATGACACTACCTAGTTTATCTAGCTCAGCTTGAATCTCTTCGACACTACGTTTCGTTGTGCCTTCTTGCAACATCGCGGCGGTCAATTGGGCAAGACCTTCTTTGCCCTTTTCAACAAAACGTGTTCCCGCAGGTAAACTAAACTGCATCATGACCGTTGGTGTTTCATCGCTAACCGCGCCAAGCAACTCCGAGCCATTATTAAAATGAAGCTCGTACAACTCAGGCATCGTCGCTTTCACTGGCTCCCCTACAGGCGGTTGCACAGAGCGATCGAAGTTATCGGTCGCACGACGATACGCCAATTGATCATCAGTGATCTTCTCGTATTCTGGTAGCGTGCGCTTTGGCGTCACAAAGGTCGCTGGTTTTACGACAAGGTCAGTTTTTCCTTTTGGTACCACGCTTAGGGTCACTTTGTTCTTACCTTGGATAAAATCCGTATACGCTTTTTCTACCGATGCAGGCGTCACTGCGCGGATCTGCTCAAGCTGTTGCTCAAGACGATCAGGATCGCCGAAGAATGTCTCGTTGGATGCCAACTGCGTTACTTTACCTTTAACGCTTTCTAGCGCAAAAATAGCATCCGCTTCCGCTTTACCCTTCAACTGCTCAAGGCGATCTTCTGTCACGCCTTTTTCAGCAAACTGATTGAGTGACTGTAAAAGCTCGTCGTACAGTTTTGATAGATCGCCTTTGTCCCCTGAATCACCCATTGCATAAACGTAAAAGTTACACGCCAGTTCTGCACAGTCATGGAATGAGCCCGCATCGACGGCTTTTTGAGTCTTGACTAAGTCTTGGTAGAGCACGCTGTTTGTACCGCCACCTAGCACTTCAGATAGCGTATCGAGAGACGCTTGGCTTTCTTCGCCGTTGTAAGTTGTTGGCCACGCGATCATCACCATCGGTTGTTGAATGCGGTCTTCTAGCGTGATGTATTTGTCCTCTTGCAGTTTTGCAGGTTGTTTCGGCGCATTTTCAACCTCTGGCCCACGAGGAATCGAACCGAAGTACTTATTTACCCACTCAAGAGTTTGTTCAACGTCTAAGTCCCCACCGATAGTGATAGTCGCATTGTTTGGGCCATACCAACGTAAGAAAAACGCTTTGAGATCGTTCACATCAACACGATCAAGATCTTCAACATAACCAATAGTTTGCCACGAATACGGATGACCTTCAGGATATAACGCTTCAGACATACGCTCCCAAATTAAGCCATAAGGACGATTATCGTAACGCTGAGCTCGCTCATTTTTTACAGTTGAACGCTGAATTTCAAATTTGCGTTGAGAAACCGCATCCAGCAAAAAGCCCATACGGTCAGACTCTAACCACAGCATTTTCTCTAGCTGGTTAGCCGGGACAGTTTCAAAGTAGTTAGTACGATCACGGTTTGTCGTACCATTTAACGTACCGCCAGCCTCTGTGATGATTCTGAAGTGCTCTTGGTCACCAACGTTCTCTGAACCTTGGAACATCATGTGCTCAAAGAAATGCGCAAAACCAGACTTACCCACCTCTTCACGAGCCGAACCAACATGGTAAGTCACATCCACATGGACCAATGGGTCGGAATCTTCAGGAGCTAAGATCACCGTTAAGCCATTATCGAGTTTATACTTTTGGTACGGAATCTTAACTTTGCCTTCTTCCGCTTTCGATGACTCGACGAAAGTTACCCCTTCCGGCAGTGATGAAACTGGCGTATTTGATACACAGCCCGTGATCACTAACAGTGAGCACGCGCCAACCCAAAACATCTTCATGTACTTTCCTTAAAATAATCCGAGATAGATGGCCGCAAGCAAGCTATACCTAGCAGCCTTTCCTAAAAATATTAAAATCACGCAAGGCAGAAACTTCATTCTCAGCCACCCTGCGGCTAAACACAGCGGGTCTCCAATCACGGGTAACCAGCTAAAAAATAATCCCCAATAGCCATACTTTGACAGCCACTTTAATGCGGTATGACCGTGCTTTTCTTCTTGCGCTTTGTTGGGAATCCACAAGCCAAGCCAATAATTTGTTAAGCCACCAAGCGTATTGCCGATAGTGGCGACCATAATAATTGACGAAACGGAATATTGATTTAATGAGAGAGTGGCAACTAAGCCCGCCTCAGAACCACCAGGTAACAAAGTGGCACTGAGAAAACCGGTCATGAAAAGCACCCATAATGCTGAATCTGAAAACCAAAGCGCTAAACTTTCAAAGCTCGTATTAAATGCTTCTAGCATGTCATATCAAGCAACACCTTGCCTCTGGTTCTTCCTGATTCAACTTGCTGGTGAGCAGCAATCACATCACTCATCGGATAAACCTGTTGAATTTCAGTCTTCAGTAAACCAACGCCAACCATGTACAACAAGGTATCTAATTGCGCTGGTTCTGGCTCAACCAACATGCCGTTAGCCTCAAAGCCTAGGAGTTTGGCTTTTTCACAAATCAGCTCAGCCGTGATGGTTGGGACGGTTATGACTCTCGCACCGTCTTTCAGGCATTTAAGCGCATCTAACGCGGCATCTCCACCTACTAAATCAATCAAAACATCAACGTCTTCAACACGTTCTGACACTGGTGCAAATTGATAGTTCACTGCGTGAGCGCCAAGGGTAGCCAGGTAGTCTAAATTTCGTTCACTGCAGGTTGTAAAGACTTCCGCTTTAGTCGCGACCGCGATTTGTACCGCTAGGTGTCCAACGCCACCGGCTCCTGCGAGGATAAGTACGCGATCGTTTTCTGTCACATTGGCTTTGCTGAGTGCTTGTGCCGCAGTTTGGCCAGCCAACGGTAATGCTGCGGCAGCCTCTAAAGTAACTGAACTGGGAACATGACTTAACTCAGCTTCTGGAACACATACGTACTGACTGCACCCACCGCCTCGGACTGGGAAACCGATAAATCCAGCTACCTCATCACCATCATTAAAACGCGACGCCCCGTCTCCACAGGACACGACTTTTCCTGAGATGTCGTAACCTGGTACCCAAGGTAAATTATCCTTGTTCTGCGCAGCTGCCCAACCGAGTCCGGCTCGAGTTTTAACATCAATAGGATTTACGCCTGAAAAAGCGACTTTTACTAAGACTTCACCAGGCTGTGGTGATGGTGTAGAAGCATGTTGAATCGCGAGTACGTTGGCATCACCAAATTCAGTGATAACGATCTGTTTGTGTTCCATAAACCATTCCCTGCAAGAAAACAAAAAGGGATGCGAAAGCATCCCTTTGACTATAAACCATTTTGTTAACCGAAGTTAATCGTGATTTTGTAAATTGGTTGATCATTCCATTTTCGGTAATGACTAGCCGACAAGTGCTAGCAAGATACCAGCGGCAACCGCTGATCCCAATACACCTGCAACGTTTGGTCCCATCGCATGCATCAACAAGAAGTTTTGCGGGTTAGCTTGTAAGCCGACTTTGTTCACCACACGCGCGGCCATTGGTACCGCAGAAACGCCAGCCGCACCGATAAGTGGGTTGATGTCTTCTTTCGAGAACTTGTTAAGCAACTTAGCCATTAGCACACCAGCACCCGTACCAATACTAAACGCAACCGCACCAAGACCTAGAATGCCTAATGTTTCTAAGTTCAGGAATTGATCCGCTTGCAGCTTCGAGCCAACCCCTAAGCCCAAGAAGATCGTCACGATGTTGATCAGCTCATTTTGTGCGGTTTTCGATAGACGATCGACCACACCCGCTTCACGCATTAAGTTACCAAGACAGAACATACCGACAAGAGGCGTTGCTGAAGGTAGGAAAAGAATCGTCATGAGTAATACTGCCATCGGGAACAATACCTTTTCCCATTTACCCACGTGACGCAGTTGCGCCATTTGAATCTCACGTTCTTCCTTAGTGGTTAGCGCCTTCATGATTGGCGGCTGAATGATTGGCACTAAAGCCATGTAGCTATACGCGGCTACAGCAATCGCACCAAGCAAATCTGGTGATAACTTACTTGCTAAGAAAATCGCCGTTGGGCCATCCGCACCACCGATGATAGCGATAGACGATGCATCCGCCATGGAGAACTCCATGCCAGGTACATAGTTGAGCAAAATAGCGCCAAACAGTGTCGCAAAAATACCAAACTGAGCTGCCGCACCTAGCCACAAGGTTTTTGGGTTTGCGATCAAAGCACCAAAGTCGGTCATCGCACCCACACCCATGAAGATCAACAACGGGAACACACCCGATTCAATCCCAATGTAGTAAACGTAGTAGAGCAATCCGCCAGGCTCAGTAAAGCCAGCATTTGGAATATTCGCCAAGATAGCACCAAAACCAATCGGCAATAACAGTAAAGGTTCAAAGCCTTTTTTGATTGCCAAAAACAGCAAGGTACAACCAACCAGCATCATACAGATTTGGCCGAACTCGAAGTTAGCGATCCCTGTTTCTGCCCAAAGGGTTAACAATCCGTCCATGATACTCCCTTACGCCAGGCTCAACAGAGGCGCACCTACTGTGACAGCATCGCCTTCTTTAACGTTCAACTCTTGAACCACACCACCACGCGCCGCACGCACTTCTGTTTCCATCTTCATTGCTTCAAGAATCAGTAGTACATCGCCTTCAGCCACTTCAGCGCCAGGCTGAACATTCACTTTAAAGATGTTACCGGCAAGAGGAGCAGGCACCGCTTCAGCAGAAGCGCTAGAAGGTGCGCTAGGTGCCGTCGATTTTGCAGGCGCCGCAGAAGGAGCGACAGAGGTTAGCTCGCCTTGAGGACCAACTTCCACCTCATACACCTGTCCGTCAACACGTACGCTATAAGTTTCTACGCCGCCAGTTGCTGGTTGCGCCGCAGGTACGGCAGGCTTCGCGGCTTCTAGCGTTGGTGCAGGTTCAAATGCTTCTGGGTTGTCACGATTCTTAAGGAACTTGAGACCAACTTGAGGGAAAAGCGCATAAGTAAGTACATCATCAACACGCTCACTTGCTAGCTTAATACCTTCTGATTTCGCTTTCTCCATCAGATCAACAGTAAGCGTCTCCATTTCAGGCTCAAGCAAATCGGCAGGACGACAAGTAATAGGCTCTTTGCCATCAAGTACTTTAGCTTGCAGCTCTGCATTTAACTCGGCTGGCGCTTGACCGTATTCGCCTTTCAATAGACCAGCGGTTTCCTTAGTAATACTCTTATAGCGTTCGCCAGTAAGCACGTTAATCACCGCTTGCGTTCCGACGATCTGCGAAGTTGGAGTCACCAATGGAATGAAACCAAGATCTTCGCGAACACGAGGGATCTCTTCTAATACTTCATCAATGCGATCCGCCGCGCCCTGTTCTTTCAACTGGCCTTCCATGTTAGTCAGCATGCCGCCAGGCACTTGAGCAATCAGGATGCGAGAGTCTACACCTTTCAACTGACCTTCCCACTTCGCGTACTTCTTACGTACTTCACGGAAATACGCGGCGATAGGTTCTAGTTGCTCGAGCTTCAAATTCGTATCTCGCTCGGTTCCTTCTAGCATCGCGACTACCGTTTCAGTCGGTGTATGACCATAGGTACAACTCATTGAAGAAATCGCTGTATCGAGAATATCAATACCAGCTTCAACTGCTTTTACCGCTGTCGCAGTAGACAAGCCTGTCGTCGCGTGACAATGAAGTGCTAATGGCACATCACAAGACGCTTTGATACGCGTAATAAGCTCTTCCGCTTCATAAGGCTTAAGTAAGCCAGACATATCTTTAATACACAGTGAATGACAACCTAAATCCTCTAGGCGTTTTGCCAAGTCAACCCAAGTGTCTGCGTTATGCACAGGGCTTGTTGTGTAAGACAGCGTACCTTGAGCATGTGCGCCAACATCGACCGTTGCTTTAACGGCCTTCTGGAAGTTTCGCACGTCATTCATTGCATCAAAGATACGGAACACGTCCATACCGTTAGCATGCGCGCGTTCAACGAACTTCTCTACTACGTCGTCGGCATAATGGCGGTATCCTAAAAGGTTTTGACCACGCAGTAGCATTTGCATTGGTGTATTAGGCATCGCTTTTTTTAGTTCACGTAAACGCTCCCAAGGGTCTTCCCCTAAGAATCGAATACAAGAATCAAACGTTGCGCCACCCCAAGTCTCTAGAGACCAGTAACCAACCTTATCCAACTCAGCTGCGATAGGCAGCATATCCTCAATACGCATACGCGTAGCAAATAGTGATTGATGGGCATCACGAAGGACCACATCTGTAATAGCTAGTGGTTTAGACATGCTCTTAAACTCCTTTTTAATCCTGGTTCGGCTACTTCGCGAATGAGGCGCGATGTTTATGAATCGCAGCCGAGATCGCCGCCACTACTTGTGGACTAACAGCTGAAGAGGTTGATTGAATATTAGTATTTGTTTTTGGTGCTGCGATCGGCTCTGGTACTTCTTCTGGTACCAATTTCGACAGTAGCCGAACGAGATAAACAAGAATAGTGAGGAAAATAAATACGACCGCCATCCCCGTTAGCATCAGGGTGGCCGCATCTACTAGCAGGCTTCCTATATTAGTCATGTTGCTTCCTTTCTTTGTCATCCTGACAACGTGCAGGACTTTAATAGCGTCAAATCCCGACCAATGGATTATCTCGATTGGTTAAATTTTGTCAATTTTGTTTAAGGAAGGTTTGTAATAATCCTGATAAATGATTATTTATTCACTACCCAGATCACAGTTCATGACAAAATAATTACTGCGAATCTGCTATCTCCTTACGAACAGAGTAAAGGAGGACATAAATAAAAACTGCGATTTGGATTTCAAAACCAAATCGAGATTTACACATAAAAGCTAATAAAAACAAAAGGATGCCATTTAATAACAATTAATAAACAAATAAAAAACAAAGAAGTTACATTTAAACAATTGAAGTGAAAGAAACGGAAATCAATATACAGGAGAGATAGTAAGGATGGATTCACAAACTACAGCAGAAACTTTATTCCAAATTGCTTAGATAAGCACATATTCGCTTTTGGAAAAGAAGGACCTCGCCTCTAACAACTCTAGGCTATAGTTCCTGATGTCCAGATACAAAAAAAGCCTCGCAATTGCGAGGCTTTTTTTGTAAGTGGCGCGTCCTGGAGGATTCGAACCTCCGACCGCCTGGTTCGTAGCCAGGTACTCTATCCAGCTGAGCTAAGGACGCGCAGTTTTCGATATCAACTTTCATCAATATCAGGGCAATACCCTTTAATAAGTGGCGCGTCCTGGAGGATTCGAACCTCCGACCGCCTGGTTCGTAGCCAGGTACTCTATCCAGCTGAGCTAAGGACGCGCAGTTTTCGATATCAACTTTCATCAATATCAGGGCAATACCCTTTAATAAGTGGCGCGTCCTGGAGGATTCGAACCTCCGACCGCCTGGTTCGTAGCCAGGTACTCTATCCAGCTGAGCTAAGGACGCGCAATAATCTTATTTTACTTTGTATAACCCGTTTATCAAACGAATTATTAAATAGTGGCGCGTCCTGGAGGATTCGAACCTCCGACCGCCTGGTTCGTAGCCAGGTACTCTATCCAGCTGAGCTAAGGACGCGCAGATCTTCTTGCTAGGAAGTTGTGAAGCAAATCACATTCATTTCTTACGAAACAAAAAAAAGGCCATCGGGCCAGTCAATGAATGGCGGTGAAGGAGGGATTCGAACCCTCGATACGGGATAAACCGTATACTCCCTTAGCAGGGGAGCGCCTTCAGCCTCTCGGCCACCTCACCGTTTTCATTGTTATATCTCAGAAGAGATATGGCGCGTCCTGGAGGATTCGAACCTCCGACCGCCTGGTTCGTAGCCAGGTACTCTATCCAGCTGAGCTAAGGACGCACTTTTTTGTTGATTTCTCAACATTGCAAGAATGGCGGTGAGGGAGGGATTCGAACCCTCGATACGGGATAAACCGTATACTCCCTTAGCAGGGGAGCGCCTTCAGCCTCTCGGCCACCTCACCGTCTTGCGGAGGCACATATTACGTTTTACCGAAAATATGTCAAACACTTTCTTTGAAAAAATCCACGAAACTGACTTAACCGTTGCTGATTTAATCAAAGTGACTATTAAACGAACTTTACCACTCTATTATGATGAAAAAAAGAGAGTCTTCTCTGAAAAAAAGACATTTATTTTCAAACAACTTCCTGGTGTTCGATTCAACAATATTGACGGATTCACGGCCACACTCAACACAATGGTTTCCGCAAATCTTCAAAAACATTAAAGACTAAAAAGGCCAACCCTTCGGTTAGCCTTTTTCATTCAAACTAAGCTCTGTAAACAGGAGCGACTTAGTAGTTACCTGAAGCAACGTTGCCATTGCCTTTTTCAGCTTGAATGCGCATGTAGATTTCTTCACGGTGAACTGAAACCTCTTTCGGAGCGTTAACGCCGATACGTACTTGGTTACCTTTCACACCTAGTACAGTTACAGTCACTTCATCACCAATCATCAGTGTTTCGCCTACGCGGCGAGTCAAAATTAGCATTCTTTGCTCCTTGAGTAATCTCTAAATTTTCTTGCTACAAAGCTATTATCCAACAAAAGTTATATTTTCGTAAACTACCTTGTTAGCGAAAATCAGCCTAAAAAGGCATGTTTTTGTTGAATGTTTAATGCTTCACTAGATGTAATGTAAGCATCATGCAGAATGTTTGCTGCTGTATCCACACATTCGGGTGCTAAAACTAGCATCATAGTGAGTGCATTCGTTGCGCTGAAATTGATCTCAATATCTCGCTTTGCCAACAAATCGCATGCGTGCTCTACCATTCCATTGGCCTCAAGCCCCACCGCGGTCAACAGGCTTACCACTTCACTATTACGGATTTTGTCGCTGAACACCAGATCGAACTTGGCACATGCATCTTGTTTTATCATGATACCTGCCCGTTCTGCTTCCTCGATCACATTCCAAATGTCTATACCCAGCATCTGACATTGTTTTGTAGCACTAGATAAATGTTCTTTATCGACTTCGATAATGGCAAGGTCACGTTGAATGGCTATACCAGAGACGGCTTGATTGCCTGACTCCCCCTTTACCAAACTGCCTTCATTAACATCAAATGTCGAAAGCACGCGTAGTGGCACATTATTCTTCCATGCAAATTGCACTGAAGGTAAATGTAATACTTTTGCGCCTCGGCTTGCCATCGCTTCCATTGAAGGAAAATCGATAACCGCCAATTTGCGCGCATTTTTCACTACACGTGGGTCACAAGTATAAATACCATCAACGTCGGTAAAGATTTGACACTCGTCAGCGCGCAATGCGCCCGCCAGTGCCACAGCGCTCGTATCTGAGCCACCTCGACCTAATGTGGTGATATCCCCGTTCTCATTCACACCTTGAAAGCCCGCAACAATCACGATTTGGTCTTGCTCAAGCAATCCCATAATTGTCGTGGTATCAATGTGTTTAATCGTTGCGTCATTGTGTTGATTATCCGTCACAATATTCGCCTGTGCTCCGGTAAGCGAGCGCGCAGCATGACCCATTTTATTCAAAGTCATGGCTAACAGTGCCATTGACACTTGCTCACCAGCAGAGAGCAAAACATCAAGTTCTCGAGCTGTAGGTACGCTATCTATCTGTTTAGCGAGATCCATCAGTCTGTTTGTTTCGCCTGACATTGCAGACACGACAACAACAACTTGATTGCCATCATTTTTCGCCTTAATGATGTGTTCAGCGACTTGGTGGATTCTTTCAATTGAACCCACAGAGGTTCCGCCAAACTTTTGCACGATAAGGGGCTTTTTCACCAGTCTTCACCTTCCCAAGACCGAAGTCTCTTTAGAACTGCTTACATCTTAAATATTTCCTTTGAGAAAAATTATATAAGCAGTAGTTACAACAAAAACCAAGCAGCTTAAATGACTCGGTTAACTTTTGGTCAATTAAACCACTTGGTTGCTAAAAAAAATTACGCTCAATCAAAAAAACTTGATTGAGCGTAATTTTATTAGTTAAGAGCTTATAAACGCTCTTCTAGCCAAGGCTGAACTGTTTTGATTGCCTCTGGTAGTGCTGAAACATCAGTACCACCGGCTTGAGCCATGTCTGGACGACCACCGCCCTTACCACCGACTTGCTCTGCAACCATTTTAACCAGATCACCTGCTTTTACTTTACCAGTGAGATCTTTAGTCACA
>Ga0190280_1004_pt1 | contig 31895 bp, 23 predicted proteins | sample JAMX8_100Endo_L3_FD_131023 | JGI IMG/M metagenome (GOLD analysis project Ga0190280, IMG submission 131023) | Enriched cells of marine protists from Biology Centre CAS, Ceske Budejovice, Czech Republic - JAMX8_100Endo_L3 | ecosystem: Environmental > Aquatic > Marine > Unclassified | place: Czech...
TGGGCGTGCACCGTGTGTTAGGTGGCCACCAGCGTCCAAAGACATGCCAAGAATGGTGTCACCTGGTTGAAGAAGAGCCAGCTTCACCGCACCATTTGCTTGAGCGCCTGAGTGAGGTTGAACGTTTGCGTATTCGCAACTAAAAAGTTTTTTCGCGCGTTCGATAGCAATGGCTTCCACTGTATCTACGTGCTCACAACCACCGTAGTAACGACGACCTGGATAACCTTCAGCGTATTTGTTAGTTAGGCATGTGCCTTGAGCTTGCATTACCGCTTTAGAAACAATGTTCTCAGAAGCGATAAGTTCGATTTGTTCGTTTTGGCGAGCGGATTCCGCCTGAATTCCAGCAAAGACAGCATCATCTGTCGCAGAGAGGTTGGTAGAGAAAAAGTTTTCCAAGCTGTGGTTAGGGTAACTCTTATTCATGGTAGTTGACCTTCCAAATCTTAAAATGAACCCGCAATAGATGAATTATGATTTGCGGTTGTGGTTCATTTGTCCTCAAAACAGCTGAACTGCATAGCAGAACAGAGTGAACATCCGGCCCTAAATGTGGGCAAAAACTCCGTCGGATTGCGTGTTTCCTTTACCAATCTCTTACGGAAATATGCATCTCTACATCTAACAAGTTGGTAACATAGCGCCTGCGGCGGGAACAATCAACCAAAAATTTCCTATAGGAAACAAGATTTCAAAATTTGTTAACAAGAGCACGGTTTAATTCACTTGGTGGACTTTTATCCACTATGTGCTTCATGCACAATGCTAGTAGGACAAAAATAAGGATATCTATAGAGGGATTTATGGCAGAAAGTATTTACGATGAATACCCATCGATGACGTTAGCGAAAGAGCAAAATGATCAAAATATCGAGCCATTAAAGCTGGGTCAGCGTATCAAGGATATCCGCTCAAAACTTGGTATTACACTAGAAGAAGCCAGTCAGCGAACAGGGCTTGCTCGTTCTACACTGAGTAAAATAGAAAATGAGCAGATTTCTCCGACATTTCAAGCAATGCAAAAATTGGCGCTTGGCTTACAAATTGATATGCCGCAACTATTTGAGCCACCGAGAAAAAAGGTTGCGACAGGGCGTAGGGATGTTACCAAGAAGAATGAAGGCAAACCACACCCAACGCAAACCTATGAACATGAACTGCTCGCTACTCAACTTTCCAATAAGAAAATGATGCCGTTTAAGAGCCAAATTCGTGCTCGCAGTTTTGATGAATACAAAGACTGGGTTCGTCATGATGGCGAAGAATTTCTGCTTATCTTATCTGGTGAGGTCATGTTCTATTCTGAGTTCTACGAACCTGTGGTTCTAAGCGAGGGCGACAGCGTCTATTACGATGCGAACATGGGACATATGTTGACCAGTGTTAGCGAGGAAGATGCGCACATATTGTGGGTGACAGCCAAATAGTGATAAATAATTGTAAATTTCCTATAGTGAAAGCAAACGATTGCTGTCGGTGGTCGTTATGATGAAAAGGCGCTTTTTTGATGAGAACACACTCATTAAAGCGCTTTTTTTGTACGATTTGTTGTGATTAAAATGTTAAGAGTCACACTTTTGCAAGTCGATCTACGTCTTGTTCGTGCAAAATAGAATGAGCCGTGTTTATTATTGGAAACACATCGAATGCCGATAGCATTCTCGGGTCTATCTAAATGGAGACGAAAATGACTCAAGAACTACTGAAAACACCACTACACGCACTTCACGTTGAAGTTGGTGCCAAAATGGTCCCGTTCGCGGGTTACGATATGCCTGTTCAGTATCCTCTAGGCGTAAAAAAGGAACACTTACACACTCGTGATGCGGCAGGTCTGTTTGATGTTTCTCATATGGGACAACTTCGCCTAATTGGTGACGGTGCAGCTGCGTTCCTAGAAACATTAGTGCCAGTAGATATTGTGGATCTTGAGTCTGGTAAACAGCGTTATGCGTTCTTCACTAATGAAGAGGGCGGCATCATGGATGACTTGATGGTAGCGAACCTAGGCGATCATCTTTTTGTGGTTGTGAACGCGGCATGCAAAGAACAAGACATTGCACACCTACAATCGCATTTGCCATCTGGTGTTGAGTTAGAAATTATTGAAGACCGTGCTCTGCTTGCGATCCAAGGCCCTAAAGCGGCAGCTGTATTGGCGCGTTTTGCCCCAGAAGTTTCTGACATGCTGTTCATGGATATTCGTAAAGTCGATATTTTAGGCGCCGAATGCATTGTTTCTCGTAGTGGCTACACTGGCGAAGATGGTTACGAGATCTCGGTTCCTGCTGACAAGGCAGAAGAACTCGCACGTAAACTGACCGCAGAAGAGGAAGTTGAATGGATTGGCCTTGGTGCTCGTGATTCACTTCGTCTTGAGTGTGGTCTTTGCCTATACGGTCATGACTTAGATACAACAACTACGCCTGTAGAAGCGAGCTTGTTATGGGGCATCCAAAAGGTTCGTCGTATCGGCGGTGAACGTGAAGGTGGTTTCCCAGGTGCGGATATTATTCTTAAGCAGATCGAGACCAAAGATGTGGCGCGCAAGCGTGTCGGTTTAGTTGGCCAAACTAAAGCACCAGTACGTGAAGGCGCGGAATTGTTTGATGCTGATGGCGTTAAAATTGGCGTTGTCACCAGCGGCACTGCGGGTCCAAATGCAGGTAAGCCTGTCTCAATGGGTTATGTGCGTGCTGATCTTGCTGCGATTGGTACCGAATTGTTCGCTGAAGTACGCGGTAAAATGCTACCAATGACGGTTGAGAAAATGCCGTTTGTACCGCAACGTTACTACCGCGGTTAGGTTACTCATTATTGTCATTCTTCGCGTATTCGCGAGGCAAGAAACAAGCAAAAATGCCGAGCTTTCTAGCTCGGCATTTTTATGTATATCGGTTTTATTTATACGCTTGGAAGTTATCGTAGTTTCTGCAGCCTTATCCGACCGCTTTGTCGATTGTACAACACATGTCGATAACGATATCTTCAAGTTTTTCCGGATGAATCATGTCTTCTTTTGCAATCCCAAACTGAGACGCCATGATCGTATTGAACAACTCCCAATGTTTGATCAGCATTTTTTCGCGATTATCAGCGATGTCAGGCCATGTCTCTTGCATCATCGGAGTAAGACTGATTGCACCATGTGCAAAAATCAACATCTGCCACTTTGATTCCCACTGGTCAAATTGGGCGTTAGGGTTTTCACTGTTGTACTGCTCAAAAATTCCGGTAAATATCGCAGCAAACTCATCTTTTGACTTTAAGAAATACTGCAGCAGGGCACCATCATCGCCTTGGCGAATAGCATCAGCGATCATCTGTACTGGGTGAGGATTAACGAGCGCAAATGCCAGCATGCGAACCATAAACAGATAAATTTTTCTATTCGAAGGTGTGTTCTCAGGCATCTCATTGATTAATTCAGCCATATAGCACTGCATGAATTCATCCATCGCGTCACTAACCGCTTGCCAAATCTTCTCTTTGCTGCCGAAGTGGTGACGGATCAAACTATGTGAAACACCAGCCTTTTCACTGATATTGCGCAGCGAGACACGCTCGTAACCAAGTTCACAAAACATATCTGCTGCCACCTTAAGGATCAGACACTTAGTTTGTTCTGCGGCTTCAGCACTTCTACGCCCCTGCTTTCTTTCATTCATAGTTCGAATTTTCCCGAATATTGATCAACGCGCTTACTTTTACCAGAAACCGGACGCTTTGACTAATTAATTTGCTTTCCACCTGGAAAATATGTTGATCAATTTCAAATTCTGCATATACTGCACGACTGTGTAATATATAAAACCTACGGAGAAAGCGGGTGCGAAAACAATATTTAAAGCGCACTTTAGTTGGTGCTGTGGTGACATTAAGTCTCTCTGGCATGCTAACTGGGTGTAACAAAGCCATTTCCGAGCCGTCTGAACCTTTAATCAAACCTGTAAAATTACTGGCGGTGAAAGATCTAGAAGTTGAAGACTCGCATGCCTTTTTAGCGCGTATTGATGCGACACATCGCGCACAGCTTTCTTTTCAGGTGGGTGGTGAGGTCGATGAATTACTTGTTCGCATGGGCCAAGAGGTAAAAAAAGGTGAAGTGCTTGCAACGTTAGACCCTAAAGATCTTCAGCTTGCGTTAGACGCCTCTCAAGCCCAGTTCGCGTTAGCAAAAACGCAATGGGAGCGCGCGAAAAACCTTTATGGAAAAAAGCTGATTAGTACAGATGAGTACGACCAGAAAGAAACTCAATATAAAGCGGCATTGGCAAACTACGAACAAGCCAAAACAGATTTGAGTTATACCAAGATTCACGCACCTTTTGATGGCATCGTGTCATACACCTATGTCAACCCGTTTCAAGTGGTCGCAGAGAAGCAAGAGATCCTGAATCTTATCGATAACACGACCTTAGATGTGTCGTTCACACTGCCAGTCAGTTATGCGGAATCCGTATCACTTGAGTCACTGCAAAACTCCGATATGTGGGTGACGATGGATAGCGAGCCAGGAAAACGTATCCCTGGAAAATTTAAAGAAATTTCGACTCAGCCAAATGTCGATACCAACAGTTATGAGGCGATCGTAACTATAACTCGACCAGAAGATCGCAATTTGCTAACAGGTATGACGGGGCAGGTACACATAGCTAAACAACATCTATCGGACGCGATGACGTTGCCTCAATCCGCTTGGGTAAACAAAAAAGAGACGCAAGGCGAAGTGTGGGTAATGGACAGAAACACACAGCAAGTTAATAAAGTCACTGTGTCTCTTGATGCCTCTGGAGGTGTGAAAGCAGGGCTTGATAACAATGATTACGTTGTTGTTGCTGGCGTTGAGCGACTGGTCGAAGGACAAGTCGTGAAAGCTTGGGTTCGTGAAGGAGGCATTTAATGAAACGATCTCTATTTACGATCTCTGCAATTGCGCTTGCAGTTTTAACGGGTTGCAAAAATGAAAACCAAGCTGTCGTCGAGCAGCCGCTTTTTGTGTCTACTATTTCTGTGGATGCGCCGGTACAAAGCCAATATCGAGCTTTTAAAGGAATAGTTGTACCAGCAGAGCAAACACCTATGGCATTCCGCCGCGCGGGAGAAATTCAACACGTGTTGGTGAAAGCGGGCGACGTTGTTAAGCAAGGCCAAATGATCGCAAAGCTGGATGACAGTAAAGAAAAGCAAGCCGTAAATGACGCAGAAGCGCAATATACACTGGCGATACGTCAGCTCAAACGCGGCGAAGACCTACACGCACGTCAGATGATCTCAAAGGCCGAGCTTGATGAGCTAACGGCTAATAAAGAGTTGGCAGAGGCTAATTTCTATAACGCCACCAATCAATTGAACTACACCCGTTTATTTACCCCATTCGCCGGTAAAGTGTCGGACGTTTTCAAAGAGCGTTTTGAACGTGTGGCAGTTGGGGAACCGGTTTTGAACCTATACCAAAACGATTTGGTGTACGTGCGTATTGAGCTTTCCGACAATGTTCTCGCTATGGTGGACCCAAATTCAGACAACATGAGTTACAAGCCCAGAGCAACCTTCTCCGGCATTAATGACACATTTGCTTTGGACTATTTAGAGCACACAAGTGAGCCTAACTCCGAAACTCAAACTTACGAAATGTATTTGACGATGCCACAGCCAAAACCAGAGATTCTACCGGGAACCAGCGTCAGTGTTCTGGTCGATATGGTGAAAGCGGGGATTACCTCCATAGATGGTTACAGTATTCCAGTAACGGCGCTTCAAGCGGGCAGCGAAGAGAATGAGTTCTTTGTATGGAAAAAAGAGGGTGACGTTGTCACCCGGGTGCCTGTGATGATTTCCCAAGTGAATGGCAACGGAGCCATTGTGTCGTCAGGAGTTAAGCAAGGCGACGTTCTGATTAATTCAAACCTACGTAAATTACGTGAAGGTAAACATGTGGATGTTGTGGAGAATAAACAATAATGAACATTGCTGAGTACTCAATAAAAAATAAAGTCATCAGCTGGTTGTTTATTATTATCCTTGCTGTTGGTGGTCTAACGTCGTTTTTGGAGCTTGGGCGACTAGAAGACCCGGCATTTACGATTAAAGATGCCATGATCATTTCAACATACCCTGGCGCGACGTCGAAAGAGGTTGAAGAAGAGCTGACGTATCCTTTAGAAAAAGAGATTCGAAAGCTTCCTTATATAGACAAAATTACCTCTACGTCTTCTGATGGTATGTCTCAAATCACGGTCAGTATGGAAATGGACTATGGTCCTGATGAACTGCCGCAAATTTGGGATGAAATGCGCCGTAAAATTAATGACTTGCGACCAACTTTGCCTCAGGGCGTACAATCTTTGCAGATCATTGATGATTTCGGTGACGTTTATGGCGTGATGCTGATGCTCACTGGTGACGATTACGATTATGTCGAGCTAAAACGCTATGCTGATTACCTGACTCGTGAAATCGAGCTGGTTGATGGCGTAGGAAAAGTGGATATCACGGGCGATCAGCAAGAAATGCTGTTTGTTGAGATCTCTCTTGACCGCCTTGCCGCGCTGAACTTAGACATGAATGTGGTTGCGAGCTTGTTGAACCAACAAAATAATGTGGTTTCAGCAGGGGAAGTGATGGTCAATGGCGAAAGCCTTGTCATTCGTCCAAGTGGTACCTTAAACACCGTAGAAGCGCTAGAAAACTTGATCATTCATGGTCGTGACACTGGGAACCTAATTCGTCTAAAAGACGTAGCAACGATTTCTCGTGGTATCCAAGAGAAGCCAAGCAACGTCGTACTCTTTAACGGTCAAAAAGCGATTAATATCGGTATCTCGTTTGCGTCAGGTGTGAACGTGGTTGAGGTTGGCGAACGTTTGGATGCGGAGCTTGCGAGCCTTGAGTCTATCAAGCCTGCTGGCATCGATATGAACTACTTTTACAACCAAGCCAATGAAGTGGATGAGTCCGTTAAAGCGTTCGTAATTAGCCTAGCAGAGGCAGTGGCGATCGTTATCATCGTTCTGCTGTTTACGATGGGCTTACGCAGTGGTGTCATCATTGGCGTCGTGCTGTTATTGACGGTGTTCGGTACCTTCATCTTGATGAACTACAACAATATCGAGCTGCACCGTATTTCTCTTGGCGCGTTAATTATTGCTCTGGGTATGCTGGTTGATAACGCGATTGTGGTCGTGGAAGGCATCTTGGTTGGCCTAAAAAAAGGGCGCACTAAAGTTCAAGCGGCCGTCGATATTGTAAAGCAAACACAATGGCCTTTGCTTGGCGCAACCATCATTGCGATTACGGCTTTTGCACCTATCGGTTTGTCGCAAGATGCAACGGGTGAATTCATGGGCTCTCTATTCTGGGTGCTGTGTTTCTCACTATTTTTGAGCTGGATTACCGCTATTACGCTGACGCCATTCCTCGCAGATCTATTGTTGAAAGAAGAGGACAAGGGCCAAGATACTAACGAAGAAGATCCCTATAAAGGTTGGCTTTTTGTTGTATTTGGCGCATCGCTGAAATTCGCACTGCGATTCCGTTGGCTAACGGTTGCTGGCATGGTCGCGCTATTAGTGGGTGCTGTCGTGGCATTTGGTAATGTAAAACAGCAGTTCTTCCCACCATCGAACACGCCGATGTTTTACGTTGATATGTGGATGCCAGAAGGTACGGACATCCGCGAAACGATCAAAAAAGCAGAAGAAGTGGAAAGCTACATTCGTCAGCAAGACGATATTGACTTTGTTTCTGCTTCAATTGGGCAGGGTTTGCAGCGTTTCGCTCTGACTTACCAGCCAGAGAAAAGCTACGAAGCGTACGCCCAGTTCCAAGTTCGCGCCACTGATCGTGAGAGCATGTTCGGTTTGTTGCACAAGTTAGACGCTAACCTTGCGAAGACGTTTGATGCACCGACATTTCAATTTAAATTGATGGAATTTGGCCCTTCACCAGCGTCTAAGATCGAAGCGCGTATTACTGGTCCCGATCCGAAAGTTTTACGTGATTTAGCGGTGCAAGTTGAAGACATCCTTCATACCGACCCTGGTGCCCGAAACATTCGTCACGATTGGCGAGAGCGTACTAAGGAGCTTGTGCCTGTTTTCAATGAGTCTAAAGCTCGTCGCTTGGGCATTTCGAAAGAAGATCTTTCAAGCACACTGCAAATGGCGTTTGGTGGTAGCACGTTGGGTTACTTACGTGATGGTACACACACGTTGCCAATTATGACGCGCCTTCCTGAAGAAGAACGCGTGGACTTTGAATCACTACAAAACGTGACCATTTGGAGCCCATCACTGCAAACGTATATTCCGGTCGACCAAGTGATTGATGGCGTTAAATTGGATTGGAGCGAGCCGCTAATTCAGCGTCGTGACCGCAAGCGCACGTTAACTGTGCTCGCTGACCACGATGTGTTGAGCGACGACACGGCGGCAAGCTTGTTTGCGCGTGTGCAGCCTAAAGTGATGGCACTGCATATTCCAGAAGGTTACGAAATCACCTGGGGTGGTGAGTATGAATCATCGAAAGATGCGCAAGAAGGTCTGTTTGGTTCGTTGCCGATGGGTTACTTGTTGATGTTCATCATTACTATTTTGCTGTTTAACTCACTTAAAAAGCCGTTGGTCATTTGGTTCACCGTGCCGTTGGCGATCATTGGTGTTGCCTTTGGTTTGCTCACCACGAATATGCCGTTCAGCTTTACAGCATTCCTTGGTTTGCTGAGCCTAAGTGGGATGATTTTGAAAAACGGTATTGTGTTGCTTGATCAAATTAACCTTGAGTTGGAATCAGGGAAAGAGCCTTACCTCGCGATTGTCGATAGTGCGATCAGTCGTGTTCGTCCGGTAAGTATGGCTGCTCTGACGACCATCTTGGGGATGATTCCACTCGTCTTCGATGCCTTCTTTGGATCGATGGCAATAACGATTATGGCAGGTCTTGGTTTTGCTACAGTACTGACACTGATTGTAGTGCCAGTGATGTTTGCGATTCTGTTTAGGGTAAAACCGACCACTGCATAGGGACTCCTGGCTATTTGCCAGCTTCCTGCCTAGCCCTGAAGGTTTTCTTCAGGGCTTTTTTGATCTTACCAATGTACACCAACCCATTCATTTACTTGATTCTAATGATTTTCTTACGAATGCAATGCAAATCATGCGTATACTGATGGAACGATACATCAAAGAGCGAGATAACATGAACAAGCGCGTATTACACGGACTCTTCTTCGTCGGTTCTTTCACCTTGGTCGGCTGTACTACGACAGACAGTATGACTACAGAAGAGGCTAAGCAAGCCGTTCCTAAAATCAACAGCGTTAGCACTGAAGTCATCTCCAACTGGATTGATAGCAAGGTTTTAGCGCCTGAAGGGCTTTCACTCGAACAAGACAATCTACGTTATATATCGGGTAGCGCCGACTTAAACAGCGATGGCAATGCAGAACACATTGTATTGCTACAAGACCGTTATTTCTGTGGCAGCGGTGGTTGTGCAGCTTATATGTTTGATAATGAGGGGAATGTTATCAATCGAATGTCTGTCACTCGCACGCCTATTGTACTAGCCGACAGTTACAGCAATGGCTGGCAAGATTTCATCGTTTGGAGTAATGGCTCATATCGACTCATGAGTTACAACGGTGAATCTTACCCGAGTAACCCTTCTTTGGAGCCAAAGGTGGATCGTGACTCAAACCAGCAGGCGGCAATTGCGAATGTAATGGCGACAGAGCTTTATCAGCAAGATGGCTATGACATTATGCCCGCTGATTCGAAAACTTTGTGGACGCCGGCCAATGTATACCACTTCACCTTTAAACATTACGGTGATCCGCATAGTACTTATAAAGCTACCGTGGATATGAACAGTGGGGAAGTAGACATTGTTGCCGTTCCGGCTGCGGAATAAAAAACACCTCCCTTAACCGGAATTAAAGGGAGGTGCTGAATGCCAAATTCGAGGGTGGCATTGTTAAGCGGTGTAATTCTGTTTATGCCGCGACTTCTTGTTTGGCTTCTGCTTTGCTTTTTAAGAAAGCGTAAGTAAAGCCAGTTACTGCTGTACCAGCTGCGATAGCCACTAAGTACATTAACACTGGTGAAATGGCGTTAGGGATTAACAGTACGAACAGACCGCCGTGTGGTGCCATTAATTTTGCACCGAACAGCATTGATAGGGCACCAGTAAGCGCGCCACCTGCCATACAAGATGGAATCACACGCATTGGATCTTTGGCGGCAAATGGAATTGCGCCTTCAGAGATGAAACACAGGCCCAATACAAATGATGCTTTACCAGCCTCACGTTCATTTTGTTCAAATTTGTTCTTCGCAATGAAGGTCGCTAAACCCATACCTAGCGCAGGAACCATACCAGCAGCCATGATTGCTGCCATTGGCGCGTAAGTTTGCGAAGCCAATAGACCGACGCCAAATGCGTAAGCGGCTTTGTTGACCGGGCCACCTAGGTCGAAACACATCATCGCACCAAGGATAATACCTAGCAGAACTGCACTGTCAGATCCCATGTTGTTTAGGAAGTCAGTCAGGCCGTTCATGATGCCTGAAACTGGGCCACCTACGATGTAGATCATCACAAGGCCTGTGAACAGTGTTGCCACAAATGGAATGATCAGAATTGGTTTAAGCGCTTCCATCGATTGTGGGAGTTTTACTTTGTCCGCAAGGAGCTTCGCCGCGTAACCGGCAATGAAGCCAGCTGCGATACCTCCTAGGAAACCAGCACCCGTTGAACTTGCTAGCATACCGCCAACAAGACCAGGAGCCAGACCCGGACGGTCAGCAATTGAGAACGCGATGTAACCCGCAAGAACAGGAATCATCAATGCGAATGCAGAGCCACCACCAATGTTCATCAACGCTGCTGCTAGCGTGCCTTCTTCTTTAAATGCTTCAATACCAAACACGAACGATAGGGCGATGATCAAACCACCAGCGACAACCACAGGCAGCATGTGCGATACCCCTGTCATCAAGTGTTTGTAAGCGCCTTTCTTCTCGTCTGCTGCCGAAGCAGAATTTGCAGAACCTGAATGTTGGTAAATCGTGGCTTGCTCGAATGCTTTGTCCATCTCTTCGGGTGTTTTCTTCAGAGCTGGGCCTGTTTTCGTGCGGTACATCTTTTTGCCGTTGAAGCGGTCAAGTGGCACTTCGATATCTGCAGCAATGATCACTAGATCAGCGTCTGCGATGTCTTGATCTGTCAGTTGGTTTTTCGCACCAACTGAACCACGAGTTTCCACCTTGATTTGATGGCCACGGCGTTTGCCTTCTTCTTCTAGCGCTTCTGCTGCCATAAAGGTATGCGCAACGCCAGTAGGACAAGCGGTGATTGCGACAATTTTCTTCGCTGCTGATGTTGCTTCAGCAGTGATAGGGGCTGCAAGTGTGGTTGCTTTTTCAAGTAAAGTGGCGTTTTCAACCGCTTGCTGGAGAAACGCAGTTGCGTCTTTTGCTACTTCGCTGATTTCCGCTTGGTAAACCTTTTTCCCTACGAAACGAGAAGTATCCACGCTAGTATTTGCCGCAATGATAATGACTTCTGCTTGTTCAACGTCAGCTTCCGTCAGCAGTGTAGGTTCAACCACACTTGATTGACATTCGATTTTTGCATTCCAGGTTAATTTTGCGGCTGCTTGTTCTAGTAACCCTGCCGCAAGGATGCTATTTGCAACACCGCTCGGACAGGCAGTAATAATGGCAATATTCATACGATAACCTTCTGTTCCTTAGTTTTGTTCTAAGTTTGTAATAGGGTAAAGCTCGCTAACTTCAGTTTGCTGCTTGATGTTCTCCAGTTCTTCCTGACTGGTTAGCCCTACGCCGACTTGACTAACTGCCAAGGCAGAAAGTGCTGTAGCGAAGCGCAATAAATCGTTTTTCGGCATCAGTTGCATGTGACCCCAACACAAGCCAGCAACTAGCGTATCGCCAGCGCCAACGGTGCTTACCACATTCATTCGAGGGGGTTGTGCTCGAAGCCATTCGCCTTGGTTTAGCCACATCACACCGTCAGCGCCCATGGAAACCACGATGTTCTCGATGCCTTTGTCACTGAGTGTTTGCGCGGCGGCTTGGCATTGTTCTGGCGTTTCTAGGTGTTCGCCAACAAAATCACCAAGTTCTTCATCGTTAGGCTTAATCAACCATGGGTGAGCCTCAATACCTGATTTCAATGCGGCTTTACTGCTGTCGAACAACACCTTTTTGCCTTGTTGATGCAGTGCTTTTATCCACGCAGCACATTGTTCGGCGGTTACGCCACCAGGTAAGCTACCCGCAAGCACAAAGTAATCGTGAGTCTCTGCGAGACGGAATAGCGTCTCCTCAAAGCGAGCAATTTCGTCAGCCGTTACTTGAACACCAGGGAAGTTAATGTCACTAACGTTGCCACTAGCCTCAACGAGCTTGACGTTGATACGAGTGGCACCTTGTACTTCTACAAACTCATTCTTAACGCCGATGTCATTGAAAAGCTGATGGAATAGCTCAGGGTTATCTTTACCAAGAAAGCCGGTAACCGTGACATCTGCGCCTAAATCGCTCAACACTTTTGCTACGTTGACACCTTTACCTGCAGCATGGAGATTGCTTTGCTGCACTAGGCTCACGGAACCAACGTTTAGCTCATTTACTGAACCTGTTAAATCTAATGCCGGGTTGAGCGTAATAGTGACAACTTTACTTGTTTTGTTCGTCATATCGGCTCCTTAACCTTCACCAAGGCCAGAAGCGATAGCATTCCCGATAGACTCCAAGGCTTGCGGTGCATCAGGGCCTTCCGCAGTAAATTGAAGTTGGTGACCGTGCTTAACGCCAAGCGCAATGACTTTCATTAGGCTCTTCGCGTTTACTGTTTTGCCATCACCGTCTAGGTTGGCAACGCGAATAGTGGATTCAAATTTTTTCGCTTCCGCCACTAACATTGCACCCGGACGAGCATGTAAACCATGAGAGTTATTGATTTTAAATACAGCGGTATTGCCTTCTTCTGAGGATGCGGCTGTGACTTCTTCACCTTTAAACAAAGCAAGAATCTGTTCTACTGATGCATCTAAAAGCTTGCCGTGCTCATTGTTAAACACGATATTAGAAAGCGTTTTTAGGATAGGCTGGTGAGCATTGTTACATGCCGCAAACGCGACAAGTGCACGCACTTTTTGACCTTCATATTCGCAGTCGTTTGCCGTCGAGACAAATGACACGCCTGTGCGAGTTACATGTTTGTCACTGCCAATTAACCAAAGGCCATTACCTAAGTGAGTTGGTGTTTTGGTAACGAGATCTGCGACGAACTCGTTATCAGCACAGCCCGTGTTTTTCAAAAGACCACCAGCAACAGCACTCATTTGTAGCATATCGCTCGCAGGGAACATAAGTTGAATTAAAGAAGCGTCAAAGTCTGCTTCAAGCTGAACATCACCGTGGAGCAGGGCAATAATCTCGTCTTCATTTTTTGCATTACGTAGGCGTTCTTCTACGCCGTCAGCGCCTAGCACTTTCGTTAGCTGTTTAAGAATGCCAAGGTGCTCATCAGATTTAGCTGCAATGCCGATAGCGACGAATACCGTGTTACCATCACCCCAGTCGACACCTTGTGGAAAGTGGTGCACAGCAACACCCGTTGTTTTCACCATTGATCGAGTGTCAGTCGTGCCGTGCGGGATGGCAATACCGTTCCCCAAAAACGTAGAGTTTTGGTTTTCACGGTTTAACATGCCTTCCACGTAACCGTGCTCAACTAGGCCTTTATCAGTCAGGCTATGAGCAATACTTTTTATTGCTTCAAACTTATCTGTCGCTGATTGCGAGAGGGTAATGTCGTTCTTATTTAGCTTAAGCATGGTGCTTCTCCAGCCTTAAGGTATCAATTTAAAAATGTATTCTGTGTGAGAAGTTGAACGCTGCTTCTGCTGAGCGCTTATCACTCCTCAAACCTTCTTATCTTTTTAGCTAAATCGATTCAGCTTATTGGTAAATTTTTTAAAAGACTCAGAAAAACTATTTTAAAAACTGACGTTAACAAACGAGTCTTTGTTGCTGTCCTATAGCCTAGCCTACAAATTAGTTTGTTGTGTATTCAGGTGATTTACGTCAATTTTTAAGTTTTGCTGAATCCTTTCAGCTTTTATACTGAATCGGTTCAGCTTATAATTCAACTTATCGAAAGATCGTTGATGTATTAATATGATCGCGCGCACAGAATAAGGTTTAGAATATGACACTGGATGAAATAGCCAAATTAGCGGGTGTTTCTAAGACAACTGCAAGCTATGTGATTAACGGAAAAGCGCAGAAATACCGCATCAGCGAGAAGACTCAGAAGAAAGTGATGGCCGTTGTAGAAGAATACAATTATAAGCCAGATCATGCGGCGTCTTCTTTGCGAGCAGGTAATTCACGCTCATTTGGGCTTATCATCCCAGACTTAGAAAACACCAGTTATGCGCGTCTTGCAAAACTGATTGAACAAAACTCGCGTAAAGCAGGGTACCAAATTTTAATTGGCTGCTCTGATGATGATCCTGATACAGAGCAAAAGGTGGCGGAAGCGTTAGTCAGTCGTCGCATTGATGCGTTGTTTGTGGCAAGTGGTATGCCCACTGCAAACGAGTATTATCTTAAGTTGCAAAATTCTGGTACGCCAGTTATCGCGCTAGACCGCCCAATGGATGATGAGCACTTTTGTTGTGTCATCAGCGAAGATTTTGACGCCGCACTTGAACTCACTCAGTCAGTACTGTTCGAGGATATAAAGTCCATAGGCTTGATTGGAGCGTTGCAAGACCTTCAAGTTTCAAAAGAGCGTGAGCTCGGTTTTCTATCCGCTTCTCAACAAGGTGGCAAAACGGCAACAGTGGGTTATGGACAACACTTCTCCCGAGAAGAAGGCAAGAAAGTCTTAGAGAGATGGCTAGCAGAGAACGAGCTGCCAGATGCCATTGTCACAACGTCATACACACTGTTAGAAGGTGTGTTGGATGTGATGCTCGAAAAGCCAGAAATCATGAGCAAAGTTCGCCTAGCGACGTTTGGTGATAATCGACTGCTGGACTTCTTGCCAGTGAAAATCAACTCTTTACCTCAACAATTTGAGTTGATCGCGGACAGTGCAATGGAGTTAGCGCTCAACGCTTCCGCCAAACGTTACAAGCCTGGCGTAGAACTTATCCCGCGTAAAATCGTTAAACGCCACTAAGTTACTAAATAGGTTACTCAAAGCTTTACTTCAGCCGTCAGCGCCACAAATGCGTGGTCGCTGGCGTTTTTATCTCTGTCATAAATCGGGTTGATCAGATGTTGGTTAGACACCTGATAATCAACAACCTCGGCAACCGATATATCTGATAAGGTGTCAAACTCTTGAGAGAGCAAGATATAGTCGAGCACATTCCCAGTGGAAAAATGATAATGCGTAGCGGGGCGTTCATCCTTCAGAGCGTTACTTTGTAATGACCATCCATCTTTGAGTTGCAACTCAGTGACGCTGTCACCAGTATTGGCTACCAATGCGCTATTAACACTGGTTGGAGTGATAGGTTGATTCATATCGCCCATTAACACCGTTGGCATTGGCTCCTTTCTATACCTTTTTTGCATCGAGTCTCTTAACATCGCAGCTTCCCAACCTCTTTGCTGGGTGGATAACCAGCGCCCAATAATCGTGCTAGACGTTTCTGGTTGTTCTGAGTCGGCTGGGCGTTGAGATTTTAAGTGCGTTACGTAAACGGCGATATGGCCGAGTACAGGATGTATCACTTGCGCATAGATAGGTTTGCGACTGAACTCTGGAGCAACATTCACTCCAAAAGGCTCAAGTGTTGCTAAGTCAAACTCTACCGCTTGTACTTTTTCGATTGGAAACCGAGATGCGATTGCCACAACAGGGCTTGAGTAAATGTACTCATCCTCTACATGTGGGGTGTCAACGGTCGCAAAGTAGGGGTAGCCGATGGTTGAAAAGAATGCCTGAGTCTTCTCGATACTGAACACCTCTTGTAAGCCAATCACGTCAGCTTCGAGTTTTTCAATTTGGCGTTGCGTCCAAGCAAGTTTGTCTTGCCATTGCTCTAACGAGTAGATGTTTTCGAAATCATAGTAGGCATCAGGAGGTGCGACAAAATTAAACAAGTTAGCCGTGACAAAGGTAATTCTGCTTGGTTGAGACAAAGTATTCGCTCTTTTCAACAATAACTTGAAGAGTATATACCTTCAGACTGCGTAATTGCAGCTTCGTTTGAACCAAGCCTCGACATACAAGCTAACGAGCAGCAAGTTAAATGGGTTAAGAGGTGCTCAAATGCCAAGGCGAATCGGTGATTGAGCATCGGCAGAGGTTTCTATTTTTAAGCATTGCGTTTAAACTTCAGGGCATCAAATAGTAAGAGTAAGTAACATGACCCAAGATTACGACCACGAAGAGTATTTAGAAGGCGAAGAGATTGAGATCGAAGCGATTGGCATTGATGTTGATACGCATCCGATCGAACTGTACAAGCTTTTTAAAATCGCGAACTTGGTCAGCGGTGGCGGCGAAGCAAAGTATATCATCGAAGAAGGTTACGTCGCGGTGAATGGTGAGCTAGAAACACGTAAGCGCCGCAAGATGTATGATGGTGACTTTTTTGAGTTTAACCAGGAATATTATGTTGTGGTTTGCGATGCGCCAGTAACTGAACCTGAAACGGCAGAGCAAAAAGCGGAAAAGAAAGCGAAGAAAGAAGCGCAATCTGCACGTAAAGAGAAATCTCGCCAAAGCAAGCCAGCTAAAGGCTCTGGACCTAAGTCAACAGGCCGAAAAGCAGCGCATAAAGAACGTAAAGCACAACAAAACGCTCTGTCGCAATCGGCGAAGAAAGGTAAGAATGCTGAAAAGCCGCAAGCGACTCGCGATCCGAAGAGTGGGCGTAACTCTATTGACTTTTTCTAAGCAAATTAATATCTAGCTAGGCAGGTCATCGCCAAGCAAAACCAAAAAGCGCCGAGTATATATCGGCGCTTTTTTGGTTTTACTGTATCGTAAGAGGGCAGTGTCAATGCACTGTCGTTTCAATGTTTAGGCTATCGGTCCAGTGATGAATGGCGCAAGGCTTACCTAAGTAAAAGCCTTGGTAATAATCCAAATCAAGTTGATACATCGCTTGCAGCTGCACGTCTTCTTCTACCCCTTCTATGATCACTTTTGCTCCCATATGAGCCGCGAGCTCAACGGCGCTATGTATGGAAAAGGTTTCTCCGGCGCAGTAATCAAGTAGATAGGAGCGATCGATTTTTATGATGTCAGGGCAGAGCTGCTGAACACGTGCGATATCAGAATGTTGAGCGCCAAAATCATCGATAGCAAAGATAAAGCCATTCGCTCTCATTAACTGCACGGCTTTGATCAGTAAATCAGTATCACCGCATGACTCTTCGACTACTTCAAACACCACGTCTGATGGGCTCATACCAAGGTCGGAAAGGCGCTTGTAAAGCAGGCCGTTGTCTTTAAAGCCCATGTCTTTGGTTAGGGTGAGTAGGGTTTGAGGCATGACATTGAGAAACAGTTTGATAGGCGTTCCTGCGAAACAGCGTGCAAAATTTCGAATGTGCATTGCTCTGGATAAAAACTCAACACACAATCGAAAGTAGGGATCGAGGCCATTGTTGGCCAGAAATACATCAGGACGAATTAACGAACCATCAATGCCACGAATTCGCAGTAGAGCTTCCATTCCAATAATACGCTGGTGCTTATCAAAAATCGGCTGATAAACACTGTGAAAAGTGAATTGATTGAGAACTACATAATATTCACCAAGATTATCTTGCTTAATGTATCGCTCGTAGTCCGATTGATTCTTTAACTCCATGAAAAACGCCGAAAATTTAGCATCTTTTCAATGTAACAGGATGCAATTCTGATTTGAAGATTCAAATGTGTCTAATTACATATACGGTTGAGTTAATTTGAAATGGATTCCGATTTTGCTTCAATGTAGCGAAAAATAAGTGACAACCCGAAACAAATCAAAAAGTAAGCAAGGCCGACAATGAGCCAAATTTCAAAGATATACCCTGATGAATTTGCCATTTCGGTCCCAACAAACGTCATTTCTTGTATCGAGATCAGGGAAACGATAGAGGTGTCTTTCACTAGAGAGATGGTTTGACCTGCAAGTGCTGGGGTGATGACTTTGAGCACTTGCGGCGCGATAACGAATCGGTATTTCACCCACCGAGACAAGCCCAATGAATCTGCCGCTTCCCACTGTCCTTGGTCGATGCTTTGTAATCCTGCACGCACAACTTCTGCTATGTATGCAGAAGAGAGTAAGCCGACGCATAACACGCCAGAGGCAAGGTTTTCCCAAAGGCTATAAGGCCCAAAAAGAAAGCTTTGTAGCGCATTTGGTTCACCGTTGTAGTTTCGTAGAAGATCTTCCAAACCGAGTAGCGGGATCAACTGGTTAGAAATGAAAAAGTAGAAAATAAAAACAAAAACCAACGGTGGGATGTTTCTTACCAACTGGATAAATGTGTTTGCAGGTGTGCGCAACCAAACGGAGCGAGAGAAGCGTGCTAAACCTAGCAACGTGCCAAGCACTAACGCGAAGCTGATGCCCCAAATACTGAGCCTTAACGTCGAAATCAAACCTTGGAAGAAGTAAGGCAAACCACCATCTGCTCTTGGCGTAAAAAGTAGTTCAAACGCCTCTTTCCACTGCCACAAATAATGTACACCAACAGTCGAGCGATGGTACAGCCAAACGCCACCAATACCACAGATAATAAGCAGTACACAATCTAGCGTGTTTAACCGCGATAGAAAGGAACCTGTGTTGGAATTAGTGGGTACTGTGCGAGTGGTGGTTTGTTCGCCCAAAAATTTGACTCCGATAGATGATGAAAAAGTAAAATGGATGATTGGAAAGTGTAGGCTCGCGAAGACCACGAGCCATTTAGATTACTGGCCTTGCGCGACTTGATCTTGCCAATCTAATGTCGAGAACCAGTATTCATAACGCTGTTTTAACCATCCATCTTGGGTTCTTTCTTCAATCCACTGATTGAAAAAGGCTTTTTTATCTTCTTCTCCTAGGCGAACCGCAAAGGCTTCGTTACCTTTTGAGAGTCGCTCGGAAAATGGAAGGAATAGTTTGTCGCTGTGTTTCACTGTCTCATGCTCTGGTTTTGGGCTAGAAGCAATGACCGCATGGGCGTTACCATTCAGCACCTCTTGGAAGGCTTGCGCGTCGTCATCAAACTGCAGAATCTTTGCTTTCGGGAAGGTTTCTCTGGCGACTTGAACGGTGAATGCGCCGCGACGGGCCGCTATTTTTACGCGTCGTGAGTCAAAGTCCGAAAATTCGCTAAAACCAGAAGCCAGTTCTTTATTTGCTGCTACTTGAACACCGGAGTGTGAATAGGGTTCAGTAAACAACACGCTTTTGGAACGCTCGGGCGTGACCGACATGCCACCGATGATCACGTCGAACTTTTTCGCCAGTAGTGCGGGAATAATGCCATCCCATGCAGTCGGTACAAATTCCACTTTCAAACCTGAATCTTGTGCTAAGCGTTTGGCCACATCGATTTCAAAACCGATTAACTCACCTTGGTTGTTGCGCATTGCCCAAGGTACAAATGTTGACATACCAACGCGCAAAGTGCCTCGTTCTTTGATTTGATCTACATTGGGAGTGGCAACGTCTTCTTTCGCGATTGTAGACATAGCGATGGCTAGCCCTAATAATGCAGTAATGGTCGCTTTGAATAACTTCATGTTATCTCCTTATAATTTGCGCCAACTGGCTCCGAGTTTGTGTTCTAGCCATGCAGACAAGCCAGAAAGTGATAGAGTGAGAGCAAGATAAATTGCTGCCACGGTAAACCAAATTTCAAACGGCATCGCCGTCTCAGAGACGATGTTGCGTGCCTGTGTTGTTAAATCAAAAATCGCCATCACGCTTACAATGGAAGAGTTTTTGATCAAAGAAACCACTTCATTGGTTAATGGCGGTAATGTGCGCTGTAAAACCTGAGGAAAAATCACGTCTTTGTAAGTGTAAAACGGTGATAACCCGAGTGTTTGTGCTGCTTCGAATTGCCCTATAGGAATACTGTTTAAACCTGCGCGGAATATTTCTGCAGTGTAAGCTCCTTGGAAAAGGGACAAAGCCAAAACGGCGGTGCTGAATCGGTCCAAACCAATCACGGGGCCAAACACGAAGTAGAGCAAATAGATTTGCACCAACAACGGCGTGTTACGTATTACCTCGACATAAGTGGTGCCAATAACATTGCCGACTTTCGAATCGCTGAGCCTTAGTAACGCGGTGACCAACCCCAACACTAAGGTGAAGAATAGACTAATGGCCGAGATGTTAAGCGTGACCAACAGCCCATCGATAAGTTCTGCTGACCACCATTCGCCATCTTCATAAAAAGCGATGTAATCAGGTACGCGTTCCCATTGCCATTGATACCCCATAGCGTTGGCACCAGAGTCTAACACCCACACAATCGCGATGAAGAGGAGCGTCATTTGTAGTAAAGCTTGAAGCACAGGTTTGATTACGCGAACTATCATCAGTAACTTAAAATTTGGTTCAAAAATGCTTGGGTTCGTGGATGCTGTGGCGTCTCAAATAAGGCGATCGGTGAGTTCATTTCCACTATTTGGCCTTCATCCATAAATACCACGCGGTTCGCTACTTTTTTGGCAAATCCCATTTCGTGCGTGACGCAAATCATCGTCATTCCGCTTTGTGCCAGCTCAACCATGACATCCAACACTTCGTTGATCATTTCCGGGTCAAGCGCCGAAGTCGGTTCGTCAAAAAGGAGTAAGTCCGGTTCCATACATAAGGAACGGGCAATCGCGACGCGCTGCTGCTGACCGCCGGAAAGCTGGATGGGGTATTTGCTCGCTTGTTCTTCAATATTGACGCGCTTGAGGTAATGCCGTGCGCGTTTTTCAGCTTCTTGTTTTGACAATTTGAGTGTGCGAATCGGCGCTAAGGTGAGGTTTTCCAGTACAGTCAAATGAGGAAAAAGGTGGAAGTGCTGGAACACCATGCCGATTTTACCGGGCTTGAGAGATTTTGCGTGAGAAGGCTGGTCGAACACATGAAGCTGGCCTTCTTGAATCGATTCAAGATGGTTGATGCAACGAATGAGCGTTGATTTTCCTGAACCAGAGGGGCCACACACCACGACGATCTCACCAGAATGCACGGAGAAGTTGATATCTTTTAGAGCGTGGTAATTGCCATACCACTTGTTTACGTTGCTAAATTCAACGACGGGAGTGTTCTCTTTCAAAGGGGTACGCTATAAAGGAAAAATATCCTTCTACAATAGCAAGTTGTACGCATGATTTCATTAAGAACAAGCTTATATTCAGGTTCTAAGATTAAGAACCTGCTCACTTTAGTGCTTGATAAAGTAATGTTTTAAGAATTAGACACAGAGGCTATTACTAATAATTCAGTTCAACTGAGATACGGATAACGAACAACGATGGCAACAACGGACATCACCATCAATGTTTGTGCGGAATAGTAGGTCACCATGACGACTTGTCGCGAAAATACGGATCGTCCCCCGAAGCGTTCAAAAGCTAAGACGGTACCAGAAACGATGAAGATAAAGCTTCCGAGTACTGCAAACGAGGACGATTGTGTTTTTCCACTCAAATAATACTCGATAGCAGCCCAACACATGGTCATCAATACCAATATGTAGCTGGCAACCGGGAGCTTTTCTTGACCAAGGTCCGGTCGAAACAACCAATAGAAACACACACCGAGTCCAAATAAAGCAATAGGGAGCCAAGGCGTAAAATGCCAAGCGGACATGATGGTAAAACCGTAGCTATAGGAAAGATGGGCAGAGCAGAAGAGCACTAATCCGGTAATAAACTTATCTCTAGGGAGCATTAATAGTAGATCACCAAGCAACGAGAGCGATAAGCCAACCAAAATCCAATGCGTGTATGGCATATGATAGGCAGGAGACTGGATTAAAATCCCTAACATACAGAGCACTGGTAATGGTTTGGATACGTAGAAGACCCACTTAGGACCTTTACGGATACTGATGATATGTATGAATGCTAATACGACAACAACTAGCCACATAAAATGGATTCTCGAACAGACAAGCTAATGTAGTGGATAACTACAACAAATAAAAGGTCCATTAAATGAGTAAGTTAGACCTTTGAATTAAATTTTATTTTTGTTTGTGTAAAGCTGGACAGTTGTCTCTTTACTGACCTACACGATCAATGAGTTTGTAGGGATTAATCGTTATTTTGAGGAGTTCCCGAATTTGAACGTGATGAAGCTTACAAAATAGCATAAAAAAACGGTATTGTGACCGTTAAGTCACAATACCGTTAAACCCTAGAAAGGGCAGTGAACTGTTTTTGCTGTTAGGCAACAGCGAGTTCTAAAATTTCACGACTACGTTCAAGAGTAATCGCCTGGTTTTCACCGAGAACGGTCATTCCGTGTTTATTGAGTTGTTCGATGATGGCATCGATCGCTTGTTCACGACTTTCACCATAGTTTTCTAGCTTAGTTGCGACATCAAGTTGATGATAAAACGCTTCGATCGCTTCGATGGTACGTTCAGCAAGATCGTCTCCAGCTTCAAGTCCAAATACGTTGCGACCCATTTGCTCTAGTTTAGGACGTTTAAATTGCATTTGGTTGCGAAGTAGCGATGGTTGGACGATTGCAAGAGAACGTGCATGATCGACGCCCCATAGAGCCGTTAATTCATGGCCGATCATATGTGTCGCCCAGTCTTGTGGAACGCCACTACCAATTAACCCGTTCAATGCTTGGTTAGCAGACCACATTAAGTTTGCGCGCCACATATCGTCGTCTCGCTCGGCAAACTGTTCTCCGAGTGTTTTTAAGGTTTTCAGCAGTGTTTCTGCATAGCCATCTTGAACCATTGCGCCGGTAGGAAGCGTCAAGTATTGCTCACATACGTGCACCCATGCGTCAACAATGCCGTTGATAAGCTGGCGTTCTGGCAATGTTTTCATTACATCCGGGTCTAACACAGCAAATTTAGGCTGTACTGCTGGAGACATGAACGGAAGTTTGTCTTGAGTTTCTTTTTTAGTGATAACTGCGCCCATGTTTGACTCTGAGCCTGTTGCTGGCAGTGTCAAAATTGCAGCTAGAGGCGTCGCTTCAGTGACTTGGTGTTTACCAATCATGATATCCCAGCCATCACCATCATACTTAGATGCTGCTGCTACGTATTTAGAGCCATCAATGACTGAACCACCGCCAACAGCAAGAATAAAGTCAACACCATGTTCTTTTACCATTGCAACCGCTTTATCGAGCGTTTCTTTGGTTGGGTTTGGTTCAACACCAGAAAACTCTAGCCATTCATGTCCCTCTAGTGCTTCTGAGACTTGGTCGTACACGCCATTTTTTTTAATTGAGCCACCGCCGTATACCACTAAAACTTTTTGGTCGGATGGGATAGCTTGTTTGATTGCAGCGATTTGTTTTTGACCAAAGAAAATCTTGGTTGGGTTTACATAAGAAAAGTTCATTATTAGCCCTCTTGCTTCCAGTAAAGGAGATTGAATACGTGCATATTAGTCCTGATTAACGTTCGTTAATAGGTGGATTTCTGCAAATATTTTGCCTATTTCTACAAAATTGATGCTCTTGAGCTAGAAAGTTAAAGTCGAGAGGAAGTATAGTGCACGAAATGATAATAGAGACCAAACTCGTTGGTCATTGATGGAGCGCTCGAATGCACACTCTCGCAGATATCATGCAGCAATATGTTGAAAAGCAGGGACTGCATGACTTAGAAGGTATGAAGGAAACCGCAATAGATGGCGTATGGTTTTATCGCAGTAGCAAAGGAAATCATCGCCAGCCGTTTGTCTATCAGTCTGGTATTATTGTTTTAGGGCAAGGACATAAGAACATTCATATCGGTGATACACCAGTGCAATATGGGCCCGATGATTACCTTGTCGTAGGAGTTCCCATGCCCCTGGAGTGCGAAGCGTTTGCGACAAACAATGAGCCTTTACTCGGCATCTCGATAGATATTTCGCCAACGCTTCTTCATAAGCTCGTTAAAAAACTTGAGGCTGAGAAATTCAGTAATAAGTGTCTGGACGCTACCCGTTGCGGCCTTAAATCGGTACGCATGAGCGAAGGTATGCTGGATGCATGCAAGCGACTAATGAGCGCGTTGTGTAATGAGCTAGATGTTGTCATGCTCGGTGATCTACTTCTTGAGGAAATTGTTTATCGCACTTTGGTAAGCAAAGAAGGGTATGTTTTATTTGACTTAGCACACCAAGAAGGCTCATACGCTAGAGTGGCCAAAGCACTGAATCGTGTTCATCAAGCGTACCATGAACAGTTGAGCGTACAAACATTGGCAGAAGAAGCCAATATGAGTGTGTCTGCTTTCCATCAAGCTTTTCGCAATGTCACTCTTGAATCTCCGTTGCAATACATTAAGAAAGTTCGACTTAATAAAGCGCGCGAGTTGATCCAGCTGGAGGGGAGACGAGTCAACGATGCCGCGAGACTGGTCGGGTACACAAGCCCATCACAGTTTAGTCGTGAGTACAAGCGACATTTTAATGAAACGCCAAGGTCAACAAAGGCTTAGTGATCTTTATTTCAAAATAACGACTTTTTTTGCCTTTTTTATTAATTTGCGAGTGACATATTTATTTGATTTATAAAATTAGTTACTGGTGCCAAATAATAGGTACGTTGTTGCAAGCATTTAGTGGATTGTTGCGAGGCGGTGTGGAAAACTCGTAAATAGATAGTGTGAAATCACCAAGTTGTACTTAAGTTATTTTACGTCGAAATAAAAGTATAAGTGCGCTTTGTTTAGCGCATTTAGTATTGTTTTAACAATAACTTAAGGAAGAGCGATTATGCACCTTAAAAACGGCAACGCAGTGAAAAGCGTGTTCACACTAAGCACTCTCACCGCTTCTTGTCTTATGGCCTTCAATAGCTACGCAGCGGTTGACTGTGCCCCTCTAGAAACTTGGCAATCATCAAAAGTTTATAACGGTGGTGACCAAGTTCAACATGAAGGTAATGCTTACAAAGCACGTTACTGGACGCAAAACAGTAACCCAGCGCAATCTGGTGAGTGGGGCGAGTGGGAAACACTTGGCGCATGTGATGGCACTGGACCGGTTGATCCACCTCAGAATGAAGTCCCGACTGTTACTCTGACATCGCCTTCTGCGTCGGCTTCTGTGACTGCGGGGGATGTTGTTAACCTAGCTGCAGATGCAGCAGATACCGATGGAACCGTTAGCAAAGTAGAATTCTTTGTTGATGGCGTATTAGTTGGTCAGGCAACGTCTGCGCCTTATGCTGCGTCATGGACAGCGACTGAAGGCCAGCATGAATTCTCTACTAAGGCGTATGATGATACGGGTGCAGTGAGCACAGCAAGTGCTGTGACGTTAACTGTGGCACCAGCACAACCTGGTAACGAAGCGCCGACAGTGGATGTTGCGCTTTCTGCGACTTCTATTGACTTGGGTGGCTCCGTCACACTGACTGCGAATGCCGCAGATGCGGATGGCACCGTTGCTAAAGTTGATTTCTATGTGGCGGGCGTCCTTGCTGGCACCGCAACAACTGCGCCATACACGCTTGATGTAACGCCTTCACAAGCTGGTTCGCTAAGTGTTTATGCGAGAGCAACCGATGATGCTGGAGCAACAGCAGATTCTGCACTTGCGACGTTAACGGTAAACGGTGGCGCGGTGACATCTAACTGTCGCCCTGATGGCTTGTATCAAACAACGGGTGTAGACGTTCCTTACTGTTCTATTTATGACGAAGAAGGTCGCGAGAAAATGGGCGCCGATCACCCACGTCGTGTGATTGGTTACTTTACTAGCTGGCGCGCAGGTGAGGACCCTCAATCTACTTACCTTGTTAAAGATATTCCTTGGGAGCAACTTACTCACATTAACTACGCGTTTGTGAGCATTGGTTCTGATGGTAAAGTAAACGTTGGTGACGTTAATGACCCTAACAACCCTGCTACGGGTAAAACTTGGCCTGGCGTTGAGGTAGATCCTGCTCTTGGCTTCAAAGGTCACTTTGGTGCGCTCGCGACTTACAAGCAAATACATGATGTTAAAACGTTAATCTCTATCGGTGGTTGGGCTGAAACGGGCGGTCACTTCGATACGAACGGCAATCGTGTAGCTGATGGTGGTTTCTACACCATGACGACGAATGCGGACGGTTCTATTAACCATGCTGGCATCGAGAAGTTCGCAACTTCAGCCGTTGAAATGATGCGTCAGTACAAGTTCGATGGCCTGGATATCGACTATGAATACCCGACATCAATGGCTGGTGCTGGTAACCCTTACGACAAAGACTTCATGGAACCACGTCGTCAGTATCTATGGGCGTCTTACCAAGAGCTGATGAAAGTATTGCGTGAGAAACTTGACGCGGCATCCGCGCAAGATGGCATTCATTATATGCTGACTATCGCAGCACCATCTTCAGGTTACCTACTGCGTGGTATGGAAACCTTCGATGTAACTAAGTACCTAGACTACGTAAACATCATGTCTTACGACTTGCATGGGGCTTGGAATGATCACGTTGGTCACAACGCAGCATTATTCGATACAGGTAAAGACTCGGAGCTAGCGCAGTGGAACGTATACGGCACTGCTGCATACGGTGGTATCGGTTACTTGAACACAGACTGGGCTTACCACTATTTCCGTGGTTCTATGCCAGCAGGTCGTATCAACATCGGTGTTCCTTACTACACCCGTGGTTGGCAAGGTGTTACTGGTGGTGAAAATGGTCTGTGGGGCCGAGCTGCACTGCCAAACCAAGCTGAGTGTCAACCAGGTACCGGTGAAGGGGAGAAGAACAACTGTGGTCACGGTGCTATTGGTATCGACAACATGTGGCACGATACCGACCCTAAAGGCAACGAAATGGGCGCTGGCTCTAACCCAATGTGGCATGCGAAGAACCTAGAAAATGGTATCTGGGGCTCTTACGCAGCCGCGTACGGTCTGGATCCAGTTAACGATCCTTCAGATAAGCTTGTTGGTACATATACTCGTCATTACGATAGCGTTGCTGTAGCGCCTTGGTTGTGGAACGCAGAGAAGAGCGTGTTCCTGTCTACGGAAGATAAAGCTTCTATCGAAGTGAAAGCTGATTACGTTATCGATAAAGAAATCGGCGGTATTATGTTCTGGGAACTGGCAGGTGACTACAACTGTTACGTACTGGATGCAAATGGTAATCGTACGGCAGTAGATGCAACTGAACAAGCTTGTGCGGCTGGTAATGGTGAGTACCACATGGGTAACACTATGACCAAAGCTATCTACGACAAGTTTAAGTCTGCAACACCGTACGGTAATAAAGTCGCGACGGGTCCGACACCAACAGAAGCGGTAGACATTGCAGTCAGCGTTGGCGGCTTTAAGGTTGGCGACCAAAACTACCCAATTAATCCGAAGATCACGTTTACGAACAACACTGGTCAAGCGATCCCTGGTGGTACTGAATTCCAGTTTGATATCCCAGTATCAGCTCCTGATAACGCGAAAGATCAATCTGGTGGCGGTTTGAAAGTCATTGCTTCTGGACATACTCGAGCAAACAACATCGGTGGCTTAGATGGCGTAATGCACCGCGTATCGTTCTCTCTACCTGCTTGGAAAGATTTACCAGCGGGCGGTACTTACGAGCTTGATATGGTTTACTACCTACCAATCTCTGGTCCGGCTAACTACTCAGTGATTTCTGGTGGTAAAGAGTTTGCGTTCAAGTTTGAACAGCCAGAACTGCCAATTGGCGACCTAAATGCAGGCTCGGGTGATGGTGGTACTACTGAACCAGGTACGTGTGATACGACAGGTTTAGTGACATACCCAGCTTTACCACAAACGGATTGGGCTGGTAACCCAAGCCACGCAAACCAGGGTGATAAGATCATCCACAACGGTGTGGTTTACCAAGCGAATTGGTGGACAGCGGCTGAGCCGGGCACAGATGGTAGTTGGTCAACGGTATGTAACATCTAATCGTTTTTGATTAACTGTTATAGCCTAACGTTAATAGGCTCTTAAACAAAAGCGCACGATGATGATCGTGCGCTTTTTTGTTGCGATGGTTTGTCGTTTAATCGAATTGATAACTTTCGGGTATGACGACAATACCTTTGTCTGAGATTTTAAATCGCTTCGCATCTTCTAGTTTGTTGATGCCAATTTGAGTATGTGGCGGAATACGAACATGTTTATCAACTATGCAGTTGACCAACTGACTTCCTTCTCCGACCTCTACGTCATCAAAAATGATGGAATCGACTACCGTGGCACTGTCTTGAATGCGTACGTTAGAGGAAATAATGGAATGCTGTACTGAGCCTCCAGAATTGATGACACCGGTAGCAATGATGGAGTTAATAAAAATACCTTCATTGCCCGTGGCTGACGATACGGTACGAGCTGGTGGAAACTGCGGCTCGTAAGTACGAATCGCCCAATTGGATTGATATAGGTTCATTGGTGGTACTGGCTCTAGCAGATCCATATTCGCTTCATAGAAGGAATCAATGGTACCCACGTCGCGCCAGTAGCAATCCTTATCAACGCGCCCTTTACTGCCACAAAATTGATAAGCATAAACGGATTCCGTATCAATCAGCTTAGGTATGATGTCTTTTCCGAAGTCATGACTTGATGAATCGAGTTTTGAGTCGTCTTCGAGTGCTTCTTTTAAAACATCCATATCAAAGATATAGATCCCCATGGAAACGAGGCTTCTGGTTTTGCTTCCTGGAAGGGTAGGTGGGCATTCTGGTTTTTCTATAAATGAAGTAACTCGCCCGTTTTCTGCGGTGCCCATTACCCCGAATGCTGAAGCATCCTCTACGGGAACATCCATACAGGCAACGGTGAGCTTAGCACCTTTCTCTTTATGCTCTTCAAGCATCGCGGCGTAGTCCATTCGATAGATATGATCGCCGGATAACACAACCACATACTTCGCGTCATTGCGCGATAGTAACCACATGTTGTGATAAATAGCATCAGCGGTTCCTTCATACCATGCACCACCTTTGCGCATTTGAGGTGGAACCGCAGTAATGTACTCGCCAAGCTCTGGATTGAATATTGACCAACCATCTCGCAAGTGTTTTTGAAGTGAATGAGATTTGTATTGGGTCAAAACAAGGATTTTACGTAAACCTGAGTGTAAACAGTTGGTTAGTGTGAAATCTATAATTCTATACTTTCCGCCAAAAGGTACTGCTGGCTTGGTTCTATCATCGGTGAGTGGGCTGAGCCTAGACCCCATCCCCCCAGCTAAAATTACGGCGAGTGCGTCTTCCATATTATTCCCTTTCCCTTTTTTGCATGCATCAAAACGGTGCTAACCAGGAGGAAGTGGTGTACAGCGCAGAGGTTTTGAAAGTGCATGTGCTGATGTGTTTACTACTGCAAACTTTAGTACAAGATTCGAGCCATAGAATATCTCTTTAAAAATCAAAGGGGTTAAAAGTTCATCGCAAGGTAATTGCACCACATTAGTGAAGTGCTAAGTAGGCCGTGCATCAAATTGGCGCAAGATTATAGGGAAGGGGAGAAAATAAGTATGGATTTACAATGTAAAGTGAGGATAAAACAGTAAGATAAAGATAATCAAGCACGCCTCTTCATCTGTTCAAAGTGAGTGGATATAGAAGTAAACCACTCACTCTTTAAACGTGCTTCCTTTATAGTCAACTATACGTTGACGTTACACTAAGAGAGACCGATGATATTTCCTTCATCATCAAGGTCTAAATTCATAAATGCAGGTTTATCAGGCAAACCTGGCATCGTCATCACCGTGCCTGATAACGCATATACAAACCCAGCGCCAGCACACAGACGTAACTCGCGGATAGGGACTGTAAAACCTGTCGGCGCGCCTTTGACAGCGGAATCTGTTGTTATTGATAGTGGGGTTTTCGCTATGCAAACCGCTAAGTTGTTAAAACCTAGATTTTCAAAATGGTTGAGCTGTTCAGTAGCAAGGGAACTCATTTCTATATTGGCGGCACCATAGCCAGCTTCACACACAGCCATAAGTTTTTCGTGTAACGATTGTTCTTTATTGTATAAGGGACGAAACTCTGTAGGCTGGGTACAAACGTCAATAACATGTTGAGCTAACTGAGTTGTGCCTTGCCCGCCTTGAGCAAAAGCGGTGCTGATAGCGACTTTAACTTCCGGATTAAATTTCTGAACCAGCTCTTTAAGTATTTTAAGCTCTTTCTCACAATCTTGCGGAAACTGGTTAATAGCGACAACAGCTGGAATGCCATATTTATGGACGTTATTAATGTGCCATTTTAAGTTTTCAAATCCCGCTTCCAATGCTTCTTGGTCTGGATTAAAAATGGAATCTGGAATGGCCATACCTGGTCGTAAATCGTAGTGTCCAGAATTTGCTTTGAGGCCGCGTAATGTCGCTACTATCACTACACAATCTGGCGCCTTGCTGGCGGCGGCAGCTTTAATGTTACACGCTTTCTCAAATCCCATGTCCGAACCAAACCCCGCCTCTGTTACAGTGTAACTTGATAGTTTTAGCGCGATATCGTCGGCAATAATAGATGAATTTCCATGGGCGATGTTTGCAAACGGGCCTGCGTGAATCAACGTAGGAACACCTTCCAGAGTTTGCATCAGTGTCGGTGCAATGGCCTCTTTTAATGTCACTGCCATTGCTCCTGCAACTTGCAGATCCTCAGTGGTTACCGGGTTTCCGTTCAAATCGTACGCTACGACAATTTTCCCAATACGCTGACGTAAATCTTTCAAATCTTTAGCCAGTGCAATGATAGCCATTAACTCAGACGCGGCAGAAATATCGAACCCTTCGTCGCGTTCGTATCCATTGATGACTTTTCCTGGCTCATTTAACCCAATTTTGACTTTACGTAGTGCGCGATCATTATGGTCCATTACTCGTTTCCAAGTAATGCTTGCCGTATCGATTTTAAGTGCCTTTAATCCAGTACGTGCTTCAAAGGCATCATAGCCTTCGCGTTGTTCATGATACAAGCGAGCATCAAGCGCGGCTGAAGCTAGATTATGCGCCGCCGTCACCGCATGGATGTCACCAGTAAGGTGTAAGTTCAGTTCTTCCATTGGAGCAACTTGGGAATAACCACCGCCAGCAGCACCGCCTTTAATACCGAATACAGGCCCCATAGAAGGTTGTCTAATACATGCGATAACGGATTGTCTAAGCTTAGCTAAACCTTGCGCCAGTCCGACAGTTGTAACGGTTTTTCCTTCGCCAAGTGGGGTAGGAGTGATCGCAGTAACAAGCACAAGCTTACCGTTATCATTCTCTTTTAGCCGCTCCAAACATTTTGGATGGACTTTGGCTTTGTGCTTCCCGTGAGTGTCATATTCTTCGGGTAGTAACCCTACTTTTTCCGCAATAACATCAATAGAAGAAAGTGGTGTGTTTCGGCAAATTTCAATATCTGACTGCATGGATAATCCCTAAAGTGACTCGCAGGTAGTGTTGAAAAACAATCTGAGTTGGAGCAAGTATTATTGTTGGGCAAACGTTTGCTCGGTGATAGTACGGTTTCGATTCGGTATGTAAAGAGTTTACTGCTCTATACTGTGCTACATACTAACAAAATCTACTATTTACTGCGCCAGATCAAAACAAAAAGGCCACCAAATGGTGACCTTGATGTATTTTTAGCTTTACTGCATGATATGGCTGCAAACTCTTTCCATCAAAAAGAAGTGCCTAACTCAGAAAAGCACGAAGTACGCTG
>Ga0190280_1007_pt1 | contig 27550 bp, 34 predicted proteins | sample JAMX8_100Endo_L3_FD_131023 | JGI IMG/M metagenome (GOLD analysis project Ga0190280, IMG submission 131023) | Enriched cells of marine protists from Biology Centre CAS, Ceske Budejovice, Czech Republic - JAMX8_100Endo_L3 | ecosystem: Environmental > Aquatic > Marine > Unclassified | place: Czech...
GCTTGAAAGCGATGACCTTATTGCGTCCACTACCATGGTATCCTGACCGTCAGGTTAAATTGGGCACCATACGCAAGGCTGTGGCGGCGAAAGTTGCATCAATTACGATGAAACCGTAACGAATATCAACTTTGATGGATAGGATTGCTTGACGCCATTCCAAGCATGATAGAAACTACTGTCAACTTTTCCTGACAGTCGTGAATTGGGATATTTTCAGTGCGTCTTGAAGTCTTATGTGAAGATCGACTCGGCTTGACCCGAGAACTGCTCGATATTTTAGCGTCTAAAAGCATCGACTTGCGTGGTATCGAAATCGATATTAGCGGTATTATCTATTTGAATTGCCCAGATATTGATTTTGATACGTTTAGTGAGCTGATGGCTGAAATCCGCCGTATTCCGGGGGTGAAAGACGTACGTAAAATCCAGTTTATGCCAATGGAGCGCCACAATACGGAGTTGCTCTCGCTAGTTGATAACTTGCCCGATCCGGTCTTTGCCATCGACCTTAAAGGTGCCGTAGACATGGCAAACATGTCTGCACTTTCACTGCTTGGTCTTCACAAGCAAGAAGTAATTGGCACGCAGATCGGAGTTTTGCTGCCAAGTGTTCGTTTTTCTCGCTGGTCTGAAGGTGTGAATGGCAGAACGCGGGAAAACCTTGTGATTGATGGCTTGGACTATGTTCTTGAGTTGATGCCAGTTTATATCCGAGACGAAGCGCAAAACTCCACTCTAGCGAGTACACTGATGACGATTCGCTCTAGTCAGCAAGTTGCCAGAATTGAAGAATCGCTACCGCTGCATAATCCTCTGGGTTTTGAGCACTTTGTTGGAATATCGAACCGCCATAAAGCGCTAATGAATCAAGCTAAGAAGCTGTCTGTGCTTGACCAGCCACTGTTGATTGAAGGCGAAACGGGGACTGGTAAAGAAATGCTTGCTAAAGCTTGCCACAGTCGTTCTAGCCGTGCGAATAAGCCATTCTTAGTTTTGAGTTGTGCTTCGATGCCTGACGATGTAGCAGAAACCGAACTTTTTGGTCATGCGCCGGGTTCATTTAATCATGAACAAGGTCACAAAGGCATCTTTGAGCAAGCAAATGGCGGTACGGTATTTCTTGATGAAATCGGTGAAATGAGTTCGCACCTTCAAATCAAGCTGTTACGTTTTCTACAGGATGGTAATTTCCGTCGTGTCGGTGCAGAAGATGAGATGCATGTCGATGTTCGTATCATCGCTTCAACAAAACATAACCTTGCCGAGCTTTCTGAAGCAGGAATGTTCCGTGAAGATTTGTATTATCGTCTCAACGTACTTACGCTCAGCATTCCTCCGTTACGTAAGCGCTCAAATGACGTTGCGCCATTGCTTGAGTTATTTGTGGCGAAACATGCTCAACAGCTTGGGATTGATAAACCAGAGTTTGATGATGGTCTAGTTGATGCCCTTGCAAATTATCAGTGGCCAGGAAACATGCGCCAGCTGGATAACATGGTTCTTCGAGCGCTCACAGAAATGGATGGTGGTATACTAAACGCGGAGCACTTCAATTTACCTCAGCCTCAATCAGTCGGCGCAGGTAGTGCAACGCTTAACATCGACGGTTCATTGGATGAGATCATGCGTGACTATGAATCTCAGGTTCTGGAGCGTTTGTATCAGTCATTCCCATCAAGCCGCAAGCTTGCTAAGCGCTTAAATGTATCGCATACCTCAATCGCTAATAAACTGCGTGATTACGGTATCCGCAAGAATTAATCGAATTGAACGAAAAGACGGAATTAATCATTTGTAATGGAAGATAACAGCTCATCTATCGCCGTTCATAAGTTGGACGGTGACTTGCTTCTGCGTACCGCTGAAATCGGTGATGCAGATATGATTGCCGAGTATTTTCAAGGGAACCGAGAATACCTGAAACCGTTTGAGCCGAAACGTGAAGAGGCTTTTTTCTCAGTGAACGGTTGGTTGCAAAAGCTTATCAAGCTCAATGAGCTGCATCGAATGGGGCTGGGGTATTATTGCCTCTTGGTCAGAGCCTCTTCGGGTGAAATGCTAGGTACGATATCCTTTAGCAATTTGAGTCGTTTCCCTTTTTATTCTTGTAACGTAGGATACTCTCTCGCTGAAAAAGCACAAGGGCATGGTTATATGCGTCGTGGATTAACCATGGCTTGCGACTACATGTTTAACGTGCAGAAGTTACATCGTATTCAAGCCGGCTACATGCCTCACAACAAACGTAGTGAAGCTGTGCTAGAGCATGTAGGGTTCAACCGAGAAGGGTATGCAAAAGATTACCTTTTGATTAATGGTGAATGGCAAGACCACGTTCTAACGTCACTTATTAATCCGAATTGGCGACCAGAAGGGCGATAGTATGGAGCGATTGGAAAAGCAATTAGCACTTGTAATCGAGCTCGATAAACTCAAAAGTATTTTGCGCCGAACCCGAGTTAAAAGTGCTGAAGGGCGTCTCGAAAATAGTGGTGAGCATAGTTGGCATGTCACACTGATGGCAATATTGATGGAAGAGCATGCGAATGCACCAGTAGATATTTGCCGAGTGATGAAAATGTTATTGATACATGACGTAGTAGAGATCGACGCGGGGGATACCTTTGTTTATGATACTGCCGCGTCTCAAGAGCAAGTAGAAAAAGAAATTAGAGCGGCAGAACGCTTGTTTGGTATGTTACCCAGCGATCAGGAGCAAGAGTTATTGGCGCTTTGGCATGAATTTGAAGCCGCGCAGACCGATGATGCTAAGTATGCAAAAGCACTCGATCGGTTAATTCCAATGCTCTTGAACTACCATAATAATGGTCAGAGTTGGAAGGAGCATGGCGTCTCTCGTGAACAAGCACTTACCATTAATAAACGAATTGAATTTGGCTCTGTTACCTTATGGGACAAAGCGAAAGAGTTGATAGAAGAAGCCACAGAGAAAGGTTGGCTGAAATCGTAATAAAGGAGACTGAATGTCTTATTTGCCTTTGGATGAATACCAAAGAAAATGGATTTTTACGCATCAGTCGATGCCTGTGCCAAAAGAAGATTTGGCTTTTATTAAGCCGATGAGCCAAGCTCGTTCAGCACAATTTTGGAAAGAAAATATTAGTGCTCAAAGCCCTGATATGGATCGACTTAGCTCCCAAGATTGGCCAATGAATGAGGCGAACTGGTCTGAAGTCGTTGATTGGATGGCTGCGTGGGAGTTGGATGATCCGGACATGCCAGCGGAAGTAGAAGCACATATCGATTGGCAAGACGATGTGACCGTTTACTTTTGCTACGAGAAGTACAATGTCATCGAAACTAAGTGGTCGATTTTTAAAAAGCATTGGAAGAACTTTCTCTTTTATGATGATGGTCCAATATTGATTGGACGTCGCCGTTCACAAGCGCTTTGGTTTGATTCAAAAGGCAATGTGAAACTCGGTGTTCGTCAATAGCGAGTTATACAGCAAGCCACCTTTTCGAGGTGGCTTTGTTTTTCTAAAGGCTGGATAATGGACTCAACACGCCACCAGCCCCGCGCTCGATAACGTGAGTATAAATCTGTGTGGTTTTTACATCGGTGTGACCAAGCTGCTCTTGTACTGTTCTAATATCAGCACCAGACTCCAATAAATGCGTGGCAAAGCTGTGCCTGAGTGTATGGCATGTTACTGTTTTCTCGATACACGCATCCGTTGCAGCGCGCTTTACCGCTCTTTGTATTGCACTTTCATTGATATGATGCCTTCTGAGCTCTCCGGTGTCCCGATCTGCGCTTAACTTTGTTGATGGAAACAAAAAGTGCCAGTTAAAATCTAGCTCCGCTTTTGGGTATTTACGTCGTAAACCTTCAGAGATGTATACGCCCGCATAACCAGGCATGTGTCTATCTTTAAAATAGTAATCTCTTGCTAAATTAACTTGAGCTTTGAGTGGTTCATGCAGTTCTTTGGCTAATGTGACTGTACGATTTTTACCTCCTTTTCCTTGCCAAACGCGAACTGCACCATAATCATAATCGATGTCTTGAACTCTTAAGCGCAAGCACTCCATGACTCGAAGCCCTGAGCCATAAAGCAGCTGAATATGGAGTTTATACCTCGGGTCGATATGTTGAACGAATCGTCGGATCTCCTCCCTGGTTAACACAACGGGAAGTTTCTTTTCGGTCAGAGATTTCTGAAATCTCATATCAAGTGATAGTGGAGTTTTGAAATAATCACGATATAAAAATGATATTGAGTTCAGTGCCAAAGCTTGCGTTTTTACCGCAACTTTTTCTTTTACCGCTAAGTAACTCAGGAACTGAACGACATCATCTTCTGCTAGTGTTGAAGGGTGGGCAAGCTGGTGGAAAGTGATAAAGCGTTTTATCCAAAATAGATAACTTTCGATGGTTTTATTCGCATAATGACGAGTAAGCATGTGCTCTTTTACACTAAGTAAAAACTGACTTTTCATGATAAAATTTACCTGTTTATTTATACAGTCCCTTCAATCTATCAGCTCTTTTGTAATTAGCGTGCATTGCGCCGTCTAATTGCGCGCGCGACCACACATATTCATACTGTTTTTCTATTTGTTTCATGTATATAGGTGCTACGATTCATAGCGCTTTTGATCAGAAAGAGGGCGGTAGCTTGCCAGAAAGGAGGCAAATTGCCGTATAGAAAGCGTTAGGCTTGAAAAGTAATCGGAGAAGTATCGTGTATATAGCACCAAATTTTAGTGATTCTGATTGGAAGCAACTAGAACTTGATAATAATGAAGAAAGTTGGCAAAAAGCTATTGATGTATTAGAAGAGCGACTATTTGCCCGCTATATAGTTCCTGTTGATGTTTTAATTGAGTCTGAATCTGATATAAGCGCTAAAGACAAGCGATTTGGGTTCACAACACTAGCGATAGATTTTTTGTTAATGGAAACTTTTCAAGCATTTAAAGATGGAGAAATAGACTCAAAGGGTAAATCTAAAACTCTTTTCAAGAAGTATTTAGAGACAAGCCCGAGATTTTGCGAATACTTTTCATCTGATAAACAGCGTGAAGATTTCTACCTACATTTTAGGTGTGGGATATTACACCAAGCCGAAGTGCAAAGCTCTGCATTAGTATGGTCTGTTGGAGACCTATACGATAGAAGTAATGGTAAAGAAACAGTCAATAGACTTTTTGTTCATCGCGCACTCAAGTCTGATATAAGCGAATATCTTGAGCTCTTGAGAGCCCCAGAATCTACTGACTTGAGAAATGCATTTAGAGTTAAGATGGATTCAATTGTAGCCCGTGGAGAACAAGCCTAACAAAGCGTTTAAGGCAGATTCGCAACGCGTGGCATTTTTAGCTCAAATTGGCTTTTGTGTTTACGGTGCAATGGTTTAGGTTAGGTGGTGGCGTTGCTCACTACTTAACGCGGCGTTAACTGATTTTTTAGTGAGGTGAAATATGCCAGATTGTTGGATTTGTGGAGCTCAAGCTGATAGCGGTGAGCATAGAATAAAAAAGACGGATTTGCAGCGGGCTGTTTCTGGTACAGTAAACCAACAAAGCCCAATTTATCATCGTGCTAATGGTATTAAAAAGAGACCAATTGGCAGCCTAAAAGCAGAAGCTCTGAAATTTGATAAAAGTATTTGTGCCAATTGCAATGGTTCATTGACACAGCCCTATGACTATTCTTGGGACGTACTCGCTGACTATCTCTCTAAGAATAAAATCGAAGTTGGTCAAAAGTTAGATTTAAGCAGAGTGTTTAGTGAAAATATTGAAGGTAATATTCTCAATGTTTATTTATTTTTCTGCAAAATTTTTGGCTGTGTAGTCGTTGATTCTTCTTTTGATCTGGACTTAAGTAAACTTGCTGAAAGCTTGACGACTAAAAAAGTTTGTCCTGATTTATATATTAAAATCCGCCGTAGCAACAATGGAAAATCTGGTAGTTATTGTGCTTTGTCTGATCTTGAAGTGTGTACACTCAAAGATCGTAGTGTTAAATACAGCCATATTTTTTATACAGTAGGGGAATACAGCGTAGATGTTTTATATTCGCAAGATATAACGGATCTCGATCTAACGGATTACTTTAAACCTACTAGTTCAATTTCTAAACTGACAGTTGGGAAGGCTGAATATATTCAAGAGTATAAAAAGTAAAAATCAGTTAACAAATTGTTCAAGAGGGATTCGCAACGCGTGGCATTTTCACTATGCGTTGGTTTTTGTGTTTAAGGTGGTATGCGGAGGCTTCGGTATTGCGTTGCTCACCCCTTAACAAGGCGTTAGGTGCTTGAAGGAAAAGGTAAGTATGGAAATTGCTTTTCGGCAGATAAACATTGATGATTTCGAATTATGCGTTGCTGCGAGAAAAGATGCATACTTTTGTAGTTTTGGGCATTGCGATGGTTTCGACGACTTCATCAGTGGTTATCGTGAACGAGTCTTAGACCGGTTAGCAACATCAGGATGGTTCTATATCCATATATTTGTGGATGGTCAGTTTGCAGGGCAATTAGAGTTTCGTAGTTTTTCACCCGAGCCGGAGACTGGCTATGTGCATCTCATTTACTTAAAGCCGAATTTTCGTGGTTCAGGACTCGCCCCAAAAGTGCAGGATTATATTGTAAGCACTTTGAGTAAAGCGGGTTGTTTGCGTGCTGTACTTTCAGTAAGCCGAACTAACCATCGCGCGCTCTCATTCTATAAGCGCCATGGTTGGGAGTTCGTGCGCAAGAATCCCAAGCACGATGAAACAGACTTTTACCAACTTTGGTTACGCACCTAACAAACTGTTCAAGAGGGATTCGCAACACGTGGCATTTTCACTATGCGTTGGTTTTAGTGTTTAAGGTTGCATGCGGCGGCTTCGGTATTGCGTTGCTCACCCCTTAACAGGGCGTTATAAGGCTTGAAGGAATATGGAACTAAATTGTCTAATTGACTCAGAGTTACTCTCACTTAATCAGAGTTTTGATGATACCTATATCGAAATGCTATTCCTTCTAGAGTCCGACCAGAAGGTCAAGCTATTAGTCAGTAATAAGCAAGGTAAAGCGATAACTGTCCGTTTTAAGGGTATGCAGCTATCCGCTAGCAAGACGACTTTAAATGACATACCAACATTGGGTGAAGTTGAAGGAATATCTTATTTGCAAGGCTCTCTTTCTTTGGAAGGTGACTTTGGACTAATTGAAGTTGATGGTCACGATATTGTCCTTGAGCCCGCCTTATAACAAACTGTTTAAGAGTGATTCGCAACGCGTGGCATTTTCACTATGCATTGCGTTTAGCGTTTAAGGTGGTATGCGGCAGCTTCGGTATTGCGTTGCTCACACCTTAACAGGGCGTTAGTTGCCAACGAGGAAAACGCAGTTTAAACAGAATGTTTAGAGTTAAAGTCAGTGTGTTTTTGGTGGGGTTTCGTACTTCAATTTTGAGTCGTTCGGGTTTGTGAAAATCGTTATCAGGTTTCTTTTGTGGTTGGATTTTCTGTTTCAGAAGCCGATTTATATGTTGAAAGTTAGCTCTGTAACATTGTTTGTCCAAAGGCGCTTTTTGGTGTTGTTAGCTCGTTTTCTACGGCGTTTCATGTTCCAAGTGGTTTCAGTGACAGTCGCTTTGAAACTGCGCCTGATTTGAGTTTTCCAAAACACGTAAAGCTAGTGTTGGCAAAGCAGTAATTAACATCAAATCAAAGCTTTAGGTTTGGCAACTAACAAAGCATTCAAGAGGGATTCACAACGCTTGGCAGTTTTGGTTTGAATTGGCTTTAGTGTTTACGGCACAATGGCTTAGGTCGGGTGGTTTGCGTTGTTCACCCCTTAATGCGGCGTTAGGCGACATGAGACAAACGATAGACTAGTGGGTAGTATCTTGGCGTGAATCTAGCTTCAGTTAACAGAAAAGGAGTGGATTAATGAATGGTAAAGCATTTGATAATTGGCAAAAATCTCGAAAGAAAGGATGTTTAAATTGGCTTTTTAGAACCACTTTCGTCACAGCCATTTTGTACATGATTTTTAATGTTACTTTCCTTTACCCATCTTCTAATGCGGCAAGCATTACGATTTTCTTATCGGATAATGCTCTTAATTACTCAATTTACACGATCGGGATGTTTTTCACATTTTGGGCTATCTGGTTATACAACGAATCTTCGTATGAGAAAGAAGTTAAACGTAGAAATGTCGCCTAACAAACTGTTCAAGAGGGATTCGCAACGCGTGGCATTTTCACTATGCGTTGGTTTTAGTGTTTAAGGTGGTATGCGGCGGCTTTTGTATTGCGTTGCTCACCCCTTAACAGGGCGTTATGTGCTAGCAAGAATTGGAGGTCAGTTTTGGATAATGAATCAAAGGAAAGGACATTGGGTGATGTCGAAAAAACTTTCTACGAAACATTAGCAACCAACCGTGTATTTTCGTCTCACAACAAATCGGCTTCAGCACAAGAAGCCCTCGTAAAAAATATTGAGGCTTTAACTCACGAAATAAGCAAAGCTAATGATTCGTCAACTAAATTAACAACTAGCCTTAATCGGCTTACTTTAGCGGCGGTCATCATTGCAGCGCTGACCCTAGGTTTAGAGGTAATAAAGTTATGCTTGGGGAAATAGCACATAACAAAGCGTTTAAGGCAGATTCGCAACGCGTGGCATTTTGAGTTCAATTTGAGTTTTGTGTTTACGGTGCAACGGGTTAGGTTAGGTTGTAGCGTTGCTCACTACTTAACGCGGCGTTATGTGAATAGGAGATTCCAGTGAACAAGGTAGTCAAAGAACGCTTCGATGAATATCCGGAAAATGCTCGTATTAGGCTAGAGGAGTTACGAAATCTAGTCTTTCAAATCGCATCTGATTTGGAGTTAGGTGAAGTCGATGAAACTCTAAAGTGGGGTGAACCTAGCTATAGTGTAAAAACAGGCAGCCCGCTAAGAATAGACTGGAAGCTGAAATCTCCTAACAATTATTACCTGTTCTTTAATTGCCAAACTAAGTTAGTCGATACATTTCGAGAATTGTATGGTGAAGAACTGGTGTTTCAGGGAAACAGAGCAATAGTTCTGTCCTTATCGAAAGCGTTACCAGAAACAGCAATCAAGTCCTGTTTAGAGTTAGCTTTAACCTATCAACAGCGTAAAAATTTGCCTCTTTTGGGCGCGTGAAAAAATTCACATAACAAAGCGTTCAAGAGGGATTCCCAACGCTCGGCATTTTGGGTTTGATTCAGCTTTAGTGATTACGGCACAATGGTTTAGGTTGGGTGGTCTGCGTTGCTCACCCCTTAACGCGGCGTTATGTGAATTGGAGAAATTGACTATATGAAGAAGTTTATCGCTATATTTATAGCACTCTTTTGTCTAGCCTCGATTGGTGCTCAAGCTAATGATCATCAGTTAAAACAAGCATATGAGAATCATCAAAGTGATGTTCAAGTTCAAGGATCAGGCACAGTAATTCGCTTGCTACGTGATGACAACGAAGGAAGTAGGCATCAAAAGTTTATTTTAAAATTGGACAGTAAACAGACCTTACTTGTTGCTCACAATATTGATTTAGCTCCTAGAATTCCAAACCTAAAAGTGGGCGATCGAGTTCAGTTTTACGGTGAATATGAATGGAATGAAAAAGGTGGTGTTATGCACTGGACACACCATGACCCAAACAATAGACACCCGCACGGTTGGTTAAAGCACAACGGTAAGACGTACGAGTAAAAATTCACATAACAAACTGTTTAAGAGTGATTCGCAACGCGTGGCATTTTTACCATGCGTTGGTTTATGTGATTAAGGTGGTTTGCGGCGGCTCTTGTATTGCGTTGCTCACACCTTAACAGGGCGTTATGTGCTTAGGGAGAAAAAGTAACATGCTTAGAAAGCTGGGAGACTTTCCGAATAGGAGTGTCGTTGAGTATGCGACAGTACTTATTCGCGTGAGAAATGATCTTCTACCTCAAAACCTGCGCTCTTATCATTGGGAGCATGATGATAATTCAATGATTACTGTCAGTGCTTCACCTGCCGGACGATTGCGTGGGAAGAGCATTTACCTTGATTCAATAGAGTTAGCAGAACAGTTTGCAGCCTTTTTGCATCAACAGTTCGAAAAACGAAAATATAAATCAAACTACACAATCGAAGTGCTTGTAGACACTACTTCACAAGGCAAAACAGTATCTCGTTGGAAAGAGTCTGACTCTCGTGATGTAAGGGATGTGCTTTCGTTAAATGTACGCACATAACAAACAGTTCAAGTGGGATTCAGCACGCGTGGCATTTTCGTTATGCGTTGATTTTGGTGTTTAAGTGCCATGCGGCGGCTTGGTCATTGCGTGCTTCACCCCTTAACTGGGCGTTATGTTTACTTGTATTTCAAAGGCTTAAATGTCTTAGGCTCTAGTTCTTTGTCCCTCTGGCAATCCGTCCCTAGTAGACTCAGCAAATTCGCATTGTCGGTCTAAGTTCTTGAATTTCTCAGCCCGTAAAACATGCCAATGTTCGCGGGTTGCTTCATTGTCAGGTCGTGGCAGTTGGCTTATTGTTTAACTGGCTCAAAGTCGCTTTTAGGTTCTTAGCCAATCAGCATTTCGGCTTGGCAGTTGCCTCGGCAATTCACCATTGTTTTGCGCTTTGGTTGGAAAGACAGGGCGTTTTTTTGAAGCTTAGTCGGGTTGCCTCATTGGGCAGGGAAGTGGAATTACTGGTTTTGGGTTAGTCGCTTTTGGCGGCCAAGTTGGTTCTTGCCTTGTGGTTTGCTTCAGAAAACCAGTTAGAAATAGCAGTTCTTTCTCAATTAAGTCAGTAACTTGTGGTAAAACATAACAAACAATTCAACAGTGATTCGCAACGCTTGGCGCTCTCACTTCGGGTTGAGTTAAGTGTTTACGGCGCAGTGGTCAAGTTCATTGCTTGCGCTGCTCACACGTTAATTGGGCGTTATACGCTTTTGAGGAAATAATCCAATATGAACAAGGTAGTATTCAGAAATTGCGATGAGAATAGTCAGTATTGGGTTGCTCTAGAGAAGCTGTTTCAAACAGAATGGTCTGATTTTCTGTTCGTAGATACTTATAAACCACAATCTAATCTTCCACCGGTAATTGTCGCTCTCAGAGACAATCAAGTTATCGGTGGTCTTGCTTATTCGCGCTTTAAAGAGCCTCATGGTGACTCAGAAGTTATTTGGTTTCATGCTGTTTATGTTTCACCAGAGTGGCGCGGTCAAGGTATTGCTAGTGAACTGATTAACCGAGGTGTTAGCCAAGTATCAGCAGCAACTCAAAGTAACCTGTATGCTTACACAAATGTACCATCGTTGTACGAGTCACTAGGTTGGTTAGCGGTTGATATTGAAAGTGAGCCAAATCATAAGGTTATGAAAGTTCCGTTGTAGTGTCAGCACGCGTATAACAAAGCATTTAAGAGTGATTCGCAACGCTTGGCATTTTCGCTTCGCTCAAGTATAGCCAAGCGTCGCTCACACCTTAATGCGGCGTTAGTTGCCAACGAGAAAAAACGACCTAAAGCATCATGTTTAGGGCTAATGTACGTGTGTTTTTGGCTAGATTTTCGTATTTTAATTTCTAGTTATTTGGATCTGTGAAAATCATGCTTTGGTTTCTTATTCGGTTTGGGCTTTCTGTTTCAGAAGCCGCTTTATTAGTTGAAAGACAGCTCTGAGGCATTGTCTTTCCAAAAGGTTTATTTGGTGTTCAAAGTCCGTTTTCTACGGCGTTGTAAATTCCAAGTGGTTTCAGTGACAGGCGCTTTGAAACTGCGCCTGATTTGAGTTTTACAAAATACGTAAAGGTCGTGTTGGCAAAGCGGTAATAAACCTCAAATCAAAGCCTTGGGTCTGGCAACTAACAAACTGTTCAAGAGGGATTCCCAACGCTTGGCGGTTTGATGCTAAATTTGGTAAAAGTGTTTACGGTGTATATGTTTAGGTTGGGTGGTTAGCGTTGTTCACCCCTTAACAGAGCGTTATGCATCAGAGGTACTTCATGGAGTTTATAGATAGACCTACAGGCGCAAATCAGGAAGAAATACACAAGTTAGAAACTATATTTCAAATAACTCTTCCTAAAAGTATGTTGAATTGGTGGAGTGTTAGCGATGGCCCTATAGTCTATTTTGGTTTCAAAGAGTTACAGTTCTTTTCTTTGTCGGAGATATACGGCGAAGATATTTATGGGGTAAAGCACGATATGCCTGACGCAATGCCAATTTGCTTCGATGGTAATGGAAATGTTTGCGTGGCCAGAATTGAAGGTGGTGTTATATCTGGCTTTTATGTCGTTGATTCTGGTGATTTGGGTTGGGAACAAGCGAAAATTATAAGCTGTGAATTCTTAAAGTTTGTGAACGATAGCTTTTCACCTGAAGAACGACTAAATGCATAACAAAGCATTTAAGAGTGATTCCCAACGCTTGGCACCTTTAGTTCAAGGTTAGGTTTTGTGTTTACGGTGCAATGGTTTGGGTTAGGTGGTAGCGTTGCTCACACCTTAATGCGGTGTTAGTTCCCCAGAGGAAGCAATCAATCCGTAGGGAATTTTTGTTTCTGGTGGAGTACACGCATAACTCTGATGATATCGCCCTCGACCCAATAAGAGACAATCATCGAAATCTCAGGAATAATGAGCAATCGTCCGCGGATGCCATCTCGTTGTACACCCATTAAAGGTTGTTCAAGCAAGTTTTCTACTTTTGCTTCAATGAGGTTGTCAGTTTTTTCTGCCGCATCAGGGTTGAAGTCATAGAGAAACTCGAAGATCTTTTCACGATCATTAAGTGACTCTTCTTCCCATAAAATCATTGCTTACCTCGATTACGGATTCTGGCTTTGCGCTCTTCCATTCGAGACTTAGCAGTTTGGTGCTCAACGAAAACAGATTTTCCTGAGTCAAACTTCTCAAATGCTAGGTTTACTTGTTCAGTTAGCCATGCATCGTGAGATAATGTTTTTCTTTGTTGTTCAGCGAGTTGCTCAGTAAGTTCACGACATGCGTCACTCAGAGTGCGACCTTGGCTCTCAGCCATTTGTTGAGCTAGCCGTTTTGTTTCTTCATCAACACGAAATTGAATTCTAGTGTCCATGATGTATTCCTTTTTTGGTGTGTGTACAAATGTTAGCACTAAGCTTTGAGATGGGCAACTAACAAACAATTTAAGAGTGATTCGGCACGCGTGGCATTTTTACTATGCGTTGGTTTTAGTGATTAAGGTGTTATGCGGAAGCATCGTATTGCGTGCCTCACACCTTAATTGGGCGTTATGTTTCAGAGCTCACCAAATAGAAAGGATTCTTAAATGTCATATCAATTAATCGTGCTTGACGGTCCATCATGTGTGGGTAAAACACAGTTAGCGAAAGAATTACAAAAGCAACTATCTCACGAAGTTTGGTTGAATTTCTCAATTGATACAATAGTTTATACGTTGCCTCAGACAGTCCTAGATGGTTGTAATTATGACAACAAGTGGGATACGTTTGATCGTAATGCATTATTAGCTGGTACATTTTCGTGCGTACAGAGTTTAGTGAACTGCGGCAATAAGGTGATTTTTGATAATGTCGTCTCGACAGAACGTCGAGCAAATGAATTGTTAGGCTACCTAAGTGAGTTTCGTGTTTTCTATGTAGGTTTAACTGCAGAGTGGAAGTGTTTAGAGCAGCGTGTGAATGCGCGCGAAGATCGAACATTGGCTGAAGTAAAGCATGGATATGAAACTACACCTAAACATCTCCCTTACGACATTTTAGTAGATACCACGCAATGTGATTCGGAGTCAGTTGCTAGAGAAGTTATCAAGGCAATGACACTCAAAGTTTAAAGTATCATCACATGTGGAAAATGAAACATAACAAATTGTTCAAGAGTGATTCGGCACGCGTGGCATTTTTACCATGCGTCAGGTTTAGCGGTTAAGGTGGTATGCGGAGGCTTTGGTATTGCGTGCCTCACACCTTAACAAGGCGTTATGCGACAAGGCAAAATTTTTAGGTTTCTCTAAATTTAATCTCTTTGGCAACTCGCTTTTTCTCTTTCGGCAAATCAGCATTTTCGGCTCAAATTCTTGAATCACTCAAACCGTAAAACATGCCAAAGTTCGTGAACTTGCCTCAATACAAATCTCATTCGGTTGTGGTAAATTTTCCGGGCGCAAAGTGTGGAAAGGGCAAGTTTACGGAAAGTCAGTATTCGCTGAAATTCTGGCTCGTTAAGCTTCTCGCAAGCAAAAGCCAAATCTTCGCTTTAAATCTGCGTCCCGCGCTTGTGGCGGCCTTTTTACAAAACGTTGAGTCGGTTGGTTCTTGAATCACAAAAAGTCATTTGTGCGTTTGTAGTTTGTCGTGTTTAAGGTAATGTTTTTGTTAGCCAATTTAGCATTGCCGAAAAATCGCATAACAAACAATTTAAGCAGATTCGCAACGCGTGGCAGTTTTGGTTTTCAGTGAGTTTTGTGTTTACGGCGTAATGCGGCAGCTTTTGTATTGCGTTGCTCACTACTTAATTGGGCGTTAGGCTCCATTGATATAGAGATATGTCACAGGAGCAATGATCGCTATTCGTTTTGAAAGAGCTGTTATGGGATGATTTCCCTTTTTAAATCTAAATGAAACTAGGGGTATTTTTATGGAATGTGTTGAAACTTCTTTTTTATATAGCTTACTGTGGTCGGCTGGCTTGGTTTCGTTAATTGCCAAAATTCGTTGTGAAAGTAGTTTTAAACCATTTCTAACGGAGTTGTACAGTCCTCCTATTGTGCTTTCGATTGTGCTATCTATCGCTGTTACTTGGTTTCTGTATGAGCCTTTGCCCGAGCCTGAAGTTCATACCTTAGCGACAATGCTATCCAAACCTGCAAACATTATGAGTTCGTGGCAATGTAATTTTATAAGTGTGTTCAATGTCCTAGGATACATACTACCGGTTGTGACAGTACTTAGTTTTATACATAAAAATAACCCTTATTTTTTCTCTTCATTAAGAACAAAAGTACTTAATTGGTTCGATTGAGCCTAACAAAGCGTTTAAGGCAGATTCGCAACGCTTGGCAGTTTTGGTTTGGTTGAGTTTTGGTGTTTACGGTGGCAAGGTTTAGTTCAGTGGTGGAGTTGCTCACTACTTAACGCGGCGTTATAAAGATAGAGGAATACGTTAAGTGACAGAAACAATAATGGCTTACCTTGATGCAGGAAACTATGGTTATGTTTTTCTGTTTATTGCTATATCAATCGTCATTAACTTTGAAAAGATTCTTTCTACGTATTCAACCCATAGAAAACGCCGCTTAGATTCATTGGAGCGTTCAGTATCAATTGAAAGTTTAGATGAAAGGCTAAAGCGTCATTTGCATTCGGAGATTGAGATAGAAACTTTTTATCTTACTCATGGCGTGAGAGTTAGTCGTGTACTCTTAAACGGTATGTTAGATCTTAACGAAATCATTGGCACTCGGGTTTCGTTTAAGCACATAATTCGTTGTAGCCGATTACTTCCCAATCTCAAAGATGTTCATAAAGAGAACTTTCAAATTGCTATCGATAAATTTGATAAACTATATGCATATTATAATTTGGGGCTAGGTTTGCCGGGTTTTATTGGAGGGATAATATGGTTTGCTTACAGCATATCTCAAATAGTTACGTCGCCAAATTACCCAAGTTTAATCGTCTCTTGTTTCACGGTATTAGTCAGTTTCGCCATGTTGTTCCAAGGTGCTCCTTATATATCAACCAAAATTATTAATAGAGAGCTACGTGATTAACCTATGCGTGAGAGCGTTTAGTCATCTTTATAACAAACTGTTTAAGAGTGATTCGCAACGCGTGGCATTTTTACTATGCGTTGGTTTTAGTGTTTAAGGTGGTATGCGGAAGCATCGGTATTGCGTTGCTCACACCTTAACAGGGCGTTAACTGGATTGATGACGAGGTAAGTCCGATGAAAAGAATTGCGGTCATTGGTTCCGGCGGTTCGGGTAAATCCACATTTTCGGCGCTATTAGGTACAGAGTTGAATTTGCCTGTTCATCATCTCGATCAGCTATATTGGAAACCAAATTGGGTTAAAACTCCAAAAGATGACTGGATCAAAATTCAAAAAGGTCTTTGTGAAAGCGAGTGTTGGATTATCGATGGTAATTATCAGAGCACCCTTGATATAAGATTTGAAGCTTGTGACACAGTAATATTCTTAGATGTAAACCGATATACCTGTATCTATCGAGCACTAAAGAGAACATTATTAAGTAGTAAGCGTCCAGATTTAGCTGAAGGTTGCGATGAAAGGTTTGAGATCGAGTTCATCAAATTCTTATGGGACTATCCCAAAAAGTCGAAACCCCTAATAATGGACAAACTCAAGACGCTTACAAGAAATAAGCGTGTAATTATCGCAAAATCTGGAGAGCAAGCGCTCCGCCTTTGCAAATCCAGTTAACAAACTGTTCAAGAGGGATTCGCAACGCGTGGCATTTTTACTATGCGTTGGTTTTAGTGTTTAAGGCGGTATGCGGCTGCATCGGTATGGCGTTGCTCACCCCTTAACAGGGCGTTAGTACGGGTTTGACATCAAAGGTCATAAGTTTTGGTGTTTATCTGTTTTGGCGCTTGTCTTTACACCTTTCAGTTTGTACCTTTCACGTTCTTTCCGGTGGCACTATATGCGGAGTGTTTGCTTTGATTTCACCGTTTACGGCTTCTAACTCTTAGTCTATTTCTTTAGCGCTTCTTCATTTTCGTGGTGGCTTTTGAGAGAACCTTGATTACTTTTGGTGTGGCTGTTGAAGTACGAGGAAAGAATCCTTTTCTAATTTTAATCAAATAAAAGTAGGGGAGTTCAGTACGTTTTTCTTCTAACCAACTCTCGTCTCTCAACCGAGTTTAAGTTTTGTAGCTGCCCGTCTCACTTCAGTGTTCAAAGCCTTTCATATCATCCCAATTTTCAATATCTTGGAGCGCATAAATAGAAGTAGCGCATGTACTAACAAATTGCTTAAGAGTGATTCGTAACGCGTGGCATTTTTACTATGCAGTGGCTTAGGGTGATTAGGGCGCTGTGCGGTAGCTTTTGTATTGCGTTACTCACACCTTAGCAAGGCGTTAGGCAAATATTGGTGAGGTGATAATTGAAATGAGTTTAGAAAAAGCACTTATTAAAAATTTATTTACAGATGTTCTTATGGCGCCAGAGTTAGATGTTGCATTAATTGAGCAGTACGTCGACCCATCTTATATACAAAAAGTGGATGGAGTGGAGTTGGATTATGATAGCTTTGTAAATCATATAGAGGCACAGAAGAAAGTTATTAGTACATTAGATGTCAACTTTCTTACTTTGGTTCAAGAGGGCAATGTTCTTTTCAGTAATCATGTAGTAACAGCCCACAAAAAAGATGGCTCGATTATAAAAGTCAAAGTTATAGCCCAGTTCACGATACATAATAATCGTTTAGTCTTGTGTGATGAATTAACAAGGTTAATTGAGGGCGGTGATGAAGATCATGATATTGGGTCAAGGCATTAAATCACTTTGACTATTTGCCTAACAAACTGTTCAAGAGTGATTCGCAACGCGTGGCATTTTCACTATGCGTTGGTTTTAGTGATTAAGGTGGTATGCGGGAGCTTCAGTATTGCGTTGCTCACACCTTAACAGGGCGTTATATACCTAGGGAGAATAAAGGTGAAAAATAAAATAAAGTTAGTTTACTCATTGTTATTGTTAGTAGTTCTTACAGGCTGTGCATCTACGTTGAAACCGCAAGATCTTAAGGAAGTTGAAACCGTCGGGGTAGTTAACGAGTTTCCTGAATATCCTAACTTTGTAACGACTGGTACAACGATATTTAACAACGATTATGATGCAGTTAAAGATAGTTCTTTCTCTGATTTACTTGTTAAAACGGTCAAAGACTATGTCGAGGCAAAAGGGATGGCGGTTAAGCTTATCTCGGAGTCAGAAATCGGTGATGTTGATATGGCTATAAAGCTTGTACCTAGAGATATTTATGGTGTATCGAATACTTTCGGCTATGGTGTCCATCAACAATCAATCTTTGGTAAACGAATGGGTGCAATAACATATGTATCGTTAAATGTTGTTCCATATATTGATGGCGACAGCAAATGCAGTACGTGTTACTTAAAAGGGGTTAAGGTTCTAGACATCGAAGAGCTTCCCGCGCAGTTCTCACTTTTATCTCAAAATGAGCAAGCGCATGTAAAAGATAGTCTTGATAACAATATCCAAGAAACACTGACTAAAATTTTAATCGATAGCGGTATATAACAAACTGTTTAAGAGTGATTCGCAACGCGTGGCATTTTTGCTATGCGTTGCGTTTAGTGTTTAAGGTGGTATGCGGTGGCATCGGTATTACGTTGCTCACACCTTAACAGGGCGTTAACTGGCGCAGAAAATATGAAAGCACATTGATACCGTTACTAGGTTCAGAGGTTTAGCGTGTTTGGTCGGTTTCCTTAATTTAGCTAATGCGACTAATTTCAATTTGGTACTTAAGTTTACTCATGAGAAAGGCGGCACAAAGCCTTCTAATAATATAAGGCATTCGCGATTAGTTCGGCGCACTTACATCGCCGAAGTATGGTGTTGTGAGACGCATTTCAAACTAAAGGTAAACGGTAATCTTTTAGTTAAATACATATTTGAGTTAGCTTTACTAATCATTAATTAGGAAAACCAGCCTTGGCTAAAGTGGCTGTAAGATCGGCGAAAACTGAAAGGCGCTCAGTTAACAAACTGTTCAAGAGGGATTCGCAACGCGTGGCATTTTTACTATGCGTTGATTTTAGTGATTAAGGTGCAGCGCGGTGGCTTCGGTATTGCGTTGCTCACCCCTTAACAGAGCGTTAGTACTGGATTGGCATCAGCGGTTAAAAGTTTCGGTGTTTATCGTTTTCTTTTCATGGTGTTACACCTGATCAAATGTGCCTTTCACGTTCGCTCCGGTGGCACTAGATGCATGTTTTTCGCTTTAACTTCATCGTTTACGGTTTCTAACTTTTGGCTATTTCTCTGGTGTTGCTTCTTTTGCGCAGTTGGCGTTTAGTCCTAAAATTCGTTCTTTGGTTTGGCTGTTCAAATCCGGTGATCGAATCCTTTGCTAATTTGAAAACGGTGAAAAAGGGCAGTTTGGCATGTTTTTCTTCTAGCCAACTCGCGTCTTGATATTGGTTTTTTAGTCTGGCAGTTGTCCGTTTGGCTTCGGTGTTTTTAGCCACAAGTTTCGTGCTATATTTCAGTATTTTGGCAAGTTCCAAAGGCTTTAAGGGCAGCGTACTAACAAGCTGCTTAAGAGGGATTCACAACGCGTGGCATTTTTACTATGCGTTGATTTTAGTGATTAAGGGGCATGCGGCGGCATCGGTATTGCGTTGTTCACCCCTTAGCAGAGCGTTAGTTGTCAACGAAAAAATCGCAGCTAAAACAGAATGTTTAGGTCTAATCGTTCGTGTGCTTTGCTCGATTTTGCACTTCGAACTTCGGGATCTTGGCTCGCGGAAATTGAGCCTCGAGCTTTTCCTAGTTTGGTTTGCCGTTTCAGAAGCCGATTTACTTGTTGAAAGTCAGCTTTGTGGCATTGTCTTTTCAAATGAGCTTTTTGGTGTTGTTAGGCTGTATTCTACGGCGCTGTTTGTTCCAAGTGGTTTTAGTGACAGGCGCTTTGAAACTGCGCCTGAACTGAGTTTTTCAAAGCACATAAAACTAGTGTTGGCAAAACGGTAATCGACTTCAAATCAGAGCTTTAGGTTTGGCAACTAACAAAGCATTCAAGAGGGATTCACAACGCTTGGCAGTTTTGGTTTGAATTAACTTTAGTGTTTACGGCACAATGGTTTAGGTTGGGTGGTTTGCGTTGTTCACCCCTTAATGCGGCGTTAGTACGGGTTTGACATCAAAGGTCATAAGTTTTGGTGTTTATCTGTTTTGGCGCTCGTCTTTACACCTTTCAGTTAGTGCCTCTCACGTTCTTTCCGGTGGCACTATATGCGTTGTGCTTGCTTTGATTTCACCGTTTACGGCTTCTAACTCTTAGCCTATTTCTTTGGCGCTTTTTCATTTTCGTGGTGTTTTTTGAGAGAACCTTGATTACTTTTGGTGTGGCTGTTGAAGTACGAGGAAAGAATCCTTTTCTAATTTGAAGCCAGTGAAAGTAGGGGAGTTCAGTGCGTTTTTCTTCGAGCCAACTTTCGTATTTCAATTGGGGTAAAGTTTTGTAGTTGCCCGTCTCACTTCAGTGTTCAAAGCCTTTCATATTATGCGACTTTTCAATATCTTGGAGCGCATAAATAGAAGTAGCGCATGTACTAACAAATTGCTTAAGAGTGATTCGTAACGCGTGGCTTTTTTACTATGCGGTGGCTTATGGTGATTAAGGCGCTGTGCGGTAGCTTTTGTATTGCGTTACTCACACCTTAGCAAGGCGTTAGCTGTCTTCATCAAAGCAATACGAAAGTAAAAAGGAAAACTATGAAATCACAAGTTCAAAACTTGTACAGAAGAACGGGCATTACTAAGGAAAGTTGTTTCCACGCTGCGCGTAGGCTTGATACGCACAATACCTTGTCTTTGTGGTCACTGACTACGTTAGCGTTTAGCTTGATAGTTATTTCTTTAATTACTCAGTTGTATGCGGATAACCTTTTCATTATTGAGTACGAGCGTTTCTTAGACTTTGCCATAACAACACTTTCAGTATTTGCTATGGTGATCTCGGTAGTCGTTCAGAAAAGTGACTTCTCACTTAGATCGGACAATTTTCGTAGGCAAGCGATGGAAATTAACGAGTTGCGTATATCCTTTCGTCATTTAAAAGACAAAGACTGCGCTACTTCGGAAGAAACTGAAGAACAACAGGCATTATATGAAACCAACTCTAAACGTTATTCGGGGATACTTGATAGAAACTTAGTTCACGATCAGATCGACTACTATGTTTCAGCAACGACCGGCATTGAGCATAAGTATCACTTTACTAGATTGGTGGTGACTCAATATCTTGGTTATCTACTAATTATTCTATCTTCCATTAGCTTGCTAGCATGGTCATGTTGGAATACTTATCTAAATACGCTGCCAGTCAGCTAACAAAGCGTTTAAGACAGATTCCCAACGCTTGGCATTTTTCATTCCATCGTTGGGTTTTGTGTTTAAGGTGGTATGGTTAAGTTTCGTGGGGGCGTTGCTCACTACTTAACGCGGCGTTATATTAATTTTTTGAGAGTGGAGTATTAAATGAGCAAGCTCTTTGACCGAATTCAAGACCTCGCTGAAGAGATAGGTGCTTTTCCATTAGGTAATTGCTCTCCTTCCGATGATCCAGATATGCAAACTGCATATGTGTATGCTTTTCTTGATATCGTAAGGCGCTTTCTTGGTTCTGTTAAACGTCTGGATAACAGCTTAATTCAAAGCGAAATCGCTCAGATTAACACTGATATCCAAATCATATCTGAAGCCTATGACTTAAAGGCAGAATTGGTCAACGTTATCGATTTGATCAACGATCTTAAAGAACAACAGGCTTTAAAGATTATAGATTCCACTGTTGTCTCTCCTCAGTTAGCGTCAAAGTTGCTAGACCATATCGTTGAAAACCTAGAAACAGAATCAGCAAATTCGCTTCCTGCTATTTGCGAGAACTATGGTTTGTCTAGTGGTGATGTCGCAGAAGCTTTCAAGAGTAAGCGCAACTACATCCACTCGCGGACAGCTCACTTACAACCAAATGAGATAAAGTCTCTCGCTATTCGTATGCAAGGTAAGTATGTAGGTAGTGAATTAGACCGTCTTCTTTCAGATATATTAAGTAATAAAACAGATCTTAATATGGTTTCTGAATTTGAGGACATCAAAGAACTACTAATCCGAGAGTTGAGTTCAGCTAAATACGTAATTTGGGTTGCTGTCGCTTGGTTTACAGATCGCGATTTAGCTAATTTGCTTTATAGAAAGGCTAAACAAGGTGTAAATGTTCAAATTGTCATCAATGATGATGAAATTAACTCTACATTGTCTAGCGGGCTTAAAGAGCACTTTGAAACATATTTAGTGCCAAAGTTCTCTAAGAAACTAATGCACAATAAATTCTGTGTCATAGACTTACAAACGGTTGTTCATGGTTCATACAATTGGACGAACAAGGCGCAGTACAATAACGAAACAGCAACAAAAATTGATAGCGTTGCACAAGCAAAACAGTTTGCCGACGAATTTATTCGACTTAAAAGTATGGTGCGCAATTAATATAACAAACTGTTTAAGAGTGATTCGCAACGCGTGGCATTTTCACTATGCGTTGTGTTTGGTGTTTAAGGTGGTATGCGGCGGCTTCAGTATTGCGTTGCTCACACCTTAACAGGGCGTTATGTAAAATGAGGAAACTTTTTTGAGTCGTATTGGTTTGTTAAGACCACAGTCTTTTGTTTGGTTATTAAATTACATAGGTGTCCCGGCAACATTTTTATATTTTATCTCGATGTGTGTTGTACCTTGGTTCTACGGAGATTGGGAATATGTGCACCAAGTGTGGTTAGATTGGCAAACCTTAAACACAGGTGTTCTAGCGTTTATATCAAGCATTACAGCTTTTAATATTGCCAGTTTTACTGCTGAAATACAGAGAGCTCGAGAATTTGTAGCCGCTAGGGCATTATTACCACAAAAATTAGACTCTCTACTTAGGTACGTTGATAGTAGTGCAGAAGTTTTACAACAGGCTAATTTCTATCAGAAAGCGAGACAAGCCAGAGAGCAGATAAGCCCGCCAGAGCTCAATACTAGTGATTTGACGACCATTCAAGAGTGTATTCGATACGCTACTCCCGAGGTTGCAAAATACTTGGCAAATATTCTAAATCAATTGCAAGTACATAGCTCTAGGCTTGACTGGGTTTGTAGACGAAACGATAACAATCAGAGGTTTTACAATACGCTCTATTACGAGCTTGCTGTGCTAAGGAATAATATAACAAACCTATTCCCTTTAGCTCGAGGTGAAGACGACAAAATTAACACCGCTTGCAATAAAGGTGCGATTGACTTTGCGCTGCATATACTCAACATTCGTTATGAGTTTGTTGATGGGCTAGAGGACTATGTATCTGAAAGATTGGGGAAAATTTTACATAACAAAGCGTTTAAGAGTGATTCGTAACGCGTGGCATTTTTACTATGCGTTGGTTTTAGTGTTTAAGGCGTAATGCGGAGGCTTTTGTATTGCGTTACTCACACCTTAACGCGGCGTTATACGATTAGGAGAGAATCTTGGGAAATATACCAGTGTCCACTCAGTGGACTTTAGACGCAGCAGGTGAGACAGGAAGAAGCTCTGTTGAATCTGTTTATATGATAGTTTGTCCCGCAACTGGCTCAAAAGGTTCGGGTTTCTTAATCGAAGGCGGTCTAATAGTCACAAATGAGCATGTAGTATCCAACTGTAATGCTCATCAGATAACTGCAGTATCAGCTTTTGGAGAGCAGATCGCTATATCTCGAGTTTGGATTGATAAGGCTAGAGACTTAGCAATCTTAAGACCTTCAAAGCATTTAACTGGCGGTTTAGAATTAGCTACTTCCACAGAACTGTCGGTTGGAGAGTCAGTGGTTACTTGGGGCTACCCCCTGGGGTATAACGGACCTGCTCCTTTATTGTCTGTGGGATATTTGGCAGGTTTTCAAAATTATCAGTTGCCTAGAGGCAACAAGAAGCATCTTGTTGTTAATGGGGCATTTAATTCTGGAAACTCAGGTGGGGCTCTTTTCAGAGCATCTGATAATAAGGTGCTCGGTATCGTTGTAAGTAAGCATGCTCCAATTAGCCAATATCACCAAAATGCGATAGACGTCCTAGCTGAAAACTCTAGCGGTGTGTGCTTCACTTACACTGATGAACATGGTAATCAAAAAAGTTTTGTTGAGTCTCAAATTGTCGCAGATTTACTGGTCCATATGAGAAGCTTAACTCAAGTAATGATTGGTGAAGCCATCGCGGTTGAAGAACTAATTGCATTGCTTAGTGAAATAGATACATCGGAAGTCGATTCGAAGTCTTTACCTTCAAGAAATGACCCTTGTATCTGTGGTAGTGGTCAAAGGTACAAAAATTGCTGCGGAAAAATCGTATAACAAACTGTTCAAGAGGGATTCGCAACGCGTGGCATTTTTACTATGCGTTGGTTTTAGTGTTTAAGGTGGTATGCGGCGGCATTGGTATTGCGTTGCTCACCCCTTAACAGGGCGTTATGTGAATGGCGAAAAATCACAGAATCTAAACTCTAACTTCTTGCTACAACTCATATTTACAGCAGCTCCAATTCGGTAAAATGCTCGAATATATTAGTCGAAGTCTGGTGAGTTATGATCGCAGTAATTTTTGAAGCACAGGTAGCAGAGGGTAAAACTTCTGAATATCTAGATATTGCATGTGAACTAAAACCGCTGCTATCAGATATTGATGGTTTTATCTCAATCGAACGTTTTCAAAGTCTCACAAATGACAGTAAGATTCTATCTTTGTCATTTTGGCGTGACGAAGAAGCAATTCAAGAGTGGCGCAATCTAGAATCTTATCGATTTGCTCAATTAAAAGGTCGTAGTGGTGTTTTTGAAAGCTACAGACTCAGAGTTGCAGGTGTCATCAGAGACTATGGCATGGACATACGTTTAGAAGCCCCAAAAGATAGTATCGAAGTACACGGCTAAAATTCACATAACAAACTGTTCAAGAGGGATTCGCAACACGTGGCATTTTCACTATGCGTTGGTTTTGGTGTTTTAGGTGGTTTGCGGCGGCTTCTGCGTTGCGTTGCTCACCCCTTAACAGGGCGTTAGCTCTCTCGGAAATTTAAGCAAAAGGAGGAAACATGGAAACTGTTACATTGCTAAAAGATGTGTTGTTAGATAAGGGGTAAATTCATAACTATTATGAAGGTAAAGTACCTCTTAATTTGTGGAGAGGACTAAATGTTAAAAAAGGTATGGGGCTTTTTGAACTAATTGAAGATACTCTCCTTCTTTCAAATGGTAGACCTAGACCTGATGATATTACTATTCAAGGAATGGGAGCTGATGCGAGAGTTTTAGTGAAGGACCGGCCAAGAGGCATCAGTACGTTTGATAGACCAGGGATACCACAGGGGCCAAATTGGCAGCACTATCGGATACCAGAGGGCACACCTTTACCTTCTGGGTTGGCGATAGTTAAAGATCAGTATAACCCTCGTTTTGGTGCGTATCATTACACTATCGCTCCTGCTTATGATATGCCCTTGTCAAAGTTTAAGTTACTATTAAGTAAATTAGCGAAGTTAGCAGTAAGAGAGGCTGCGTAAGATGAATATACCTAAGCCATATGTACCGATGCTATTATCGGCAGTTAGAGACGCTGTTCTATATAATCAAAACTTGTTACATAGTGAAACTTTGAGAGAACGTGAAGATTATGAGGAACACTTAGTTCATTTGACTCAGTTTTTTGAATATTTGAAAGATGAATATAAAAGCAATGAAGCAGAATATGGTTTGAAGCTAGAGCAGTTGCTACCTGAACAAGCAGAGAGCTAACAAAGCATTTAAGAGTGATTCCCAACGCTTGGCATTTTTCATTCCATCGTTGGGTTTTGTGTTTATGGTGGTATGGTTAAGTTTCGTGGTAGCGTTGCTCACACCTTAATGCGGCGTTAAATTACTCACCTAAGGAATATCCAGTGTTTAATAAAATTATATTCATATTCATATTCATATTCATATTCGTGTTACTACCTGTGTCGTTAAGTATTGTTTTAAGCCTAGATTCTAACGACGATATTTCAGTTGATAGTGTGTTGGAAACATTAGCTGAGTCTGGCGCGATAATCGTAGATGAGACTAGCGGATTAAAGGAACTGGTCCCTACTGCCTTAACAGCGCAAGACAAATGTCTGTTGGAAACTTCAGTGAATTTTTTTGATTTGGTAGAAAAGAAAAAAACCGGTGTTGTTTTCAATCAGTCTGAATTACTTCTGGAATATGGTTGGGTAGCTTTAGAGGTTAGTGCTAGATATATTGCACTGAATCGCGCTGGTTTAGTTAATTTCTGTTATGCGACGGGACCAACTGAAAATGAGGGGGCAACGAGAGATTGTGAACAATTAAACACTGACGAGCTGCTTAAGCATCTAGACATTGGCAATACTCTCTCTTTAGATCAGGCAAATACAATTGCGATAAAAACAGTTCATATGCTTACAAATTTTAAAAACTCTTCATTTGAGAAAGCATTTGGCTCATGTGTCAAAATGTAATTTAACAATCTGTTTAAGAGTGATTCGCAACGCTTGGCATTTTTGCTGTGCGTTGCGTTTAGTGTTTAAGGTGGTATGCGGGAGCTTCGGCATTGCGTTGCTCACACCTTAACAGGGCGTTATAAGCAATTATGAGATTACGAGAGTGAAATGTAAGATTCTTTTAGTTTTGTTTCTTGGTTTGACTGTTGGATTCAATGCGCAAGCTAAGATCTGTAAAAAAGGGCAACCATGCGGGAATTCATGTATATCATGGAAGAAAACTTGCCGCATTGGGACGTACTCCTCGAAGAGTTACTCGCCATCTAAATCCGCGACTAGTGCGAAGTCACCTAAATATAAATCGCAAAATAAATTGAGTGCAGGTGATTACGAAGTTACTGCTACTAAACTAAATGTCCGTGATAACCCATTTAGTTCAAAAGAGGTCGTAGGTACTTTAAGTAAAGGTCAAAGGGTGTATGTACATTCATTTGTTAGTGATTGGGCAATGATTCGCTACAAGTCGTCTTTTTATTGGGTTAGTAAAAAGTACCTCAAACGAATGAGTTAAAATTGCTTATAACAAACTGTTTAAGAGTGATTCGCAACGCGTGGCATTTTTACTATGCGTTGGTTTTAGTGTTTAAGGTGGTATGCGGGAGCATCGGTATTGCGTTGCTCACACCTTAACAGGGCGTTAGTCGCCAGAAAAAGCTAGAAGTCAAAATCATGTTTCTAAGCTCAAAACTTGGCTACTGGTTGTTTGATTCATAGTTCCATCTTCGACGGTCAAAGCTCAGTTTCATCGGTTCTAAATCAATGCATTGCTATTTTCCAAGCGGTTGTTTCGTTCTTTGGTGGTGATAGAGCGGGGCAATCGAAAATCTGTTTTTGGTTGCAAATCTGCTCGGTGAGTTGGTTGGTTTAAAAGCTTATTTAATTGCTGAAAGGACGTTTTCTCTGGTGTTGTAAGTTCCACGTGGTTTCAGTGACCTTGTTGAAAGTCCACACTGTGAGATTGGTTTTCCAAAAGCGCTTTTTTGGTGTTGTCAGTTCGTTTTCTGCGGCGTTGGCTGTTCCAAGTGGTTTCATTGAGTAGCCGCTTTGAGACTGCGCCTGACGTAAATGCATCAAAGCACATAAAGTTTGTTGTTCGCAAAGTTTAGTTTGGCTTAAAATTGTCGCTCGGTGCCTCGCGACTAACAAACTGTTCAAGAGGGATTCGCAACGCGTGGCATTTTCACTATGCGT
>Ga0190280_1009_pt1 | contig 23224 bp, 16 predicted proteins | sample JAMX8_100Endo_L3_FD_131023 | JGI IMG/M metagenome (GOLD analysis project Ga0190280, IMG submission 131023) | Enriched cells of marine protists from Biology Centre CAS, Ceske Budejovice, Czech Republic - JAMX8_100Endo_L3 | ecosystem: Environmental > Aquatic > Marine > Unclassified | place: Czech...
TTCGAGTGGCGCTTGGAGGAAAAAGTACTCATCTTCGCCATCGTAACCGATCCGATCATAGATAATGTTGCGTAGCTCTCGATCCAAATCATGTTGGAGGTTGATTGAGTCGTACAGTTGCTCTTCTGTTGGGCTATTCTCATGGTGATAAACATTGCGTTTTGACTCTTTACGTAAAGTACCTGCGCCAGTTTCAATGCTTACTTTCTTTTGCGAGTGTTGCTCAAGAACTTGAATGATTTCATCCTCTAGTTGATCGAGTTTACTCAGCAAAACTTGATTGTTTATGTCACCAGCGGGGGAGGCCATCGTTTGGAAGGCTTTCACTCTCTCGTAGACTGCTTTCCCGTGAGGAAGAGCTGCAAAACACTGTTCTCGGAGCGCTTCATTGGCTTGCCAAATGCCCGAGTAGAGCTCGTAATCATGTGTATATGGTGGAAGATCTTCAGTATCTTCCCCTAATAATTCTCGCCAGCGCTTTTGCCACTGTTCTTCTTTTGCGTGTTTTACACGCGCGTATTGCTTAACCCAGCGGTTACGAAGTTTTACCCCAAAAATGGCAAGTCCCCATGGAGCGAGCAAATAAAAATAATAGTGAGAAGAGTTATCCCAAAAGTAACCGTAAACGTAAACACCAAAAGCAAGCACCCAAGTTCCAATAGTACAAGCAATAACCCCGGACATTATTGATGATTGGCGCTTTGTTTCTCTTAATGTATTACCTTCAGCACATAACCAAAAAATGCCGCCAAAAACAAAGGCAAACGTTGTCATGAAGTAGGCAATCCCCGCTCCCAAAAATCCCCAAAGTGACATGTATTATCCCTAGCCAAATATCTGCTTTATTCACTCATCAATGACTCGAGGAGTAAATGTGTTTGATTTGGCGGAGAATTTACCACTAATGCCAATCTTTTGATATGCACTCGATGACTTATTGGGAATGAGTCACAAATAAAAATAGATGGTATCAAGCATCAAAATTTAATTTAGAACCTTTGATTGTCGTGAACTCTATCTGGAAGAGTTAAGGGTGGAGTTTAAGGGCAATTTTCCTCATAAAGTCGTTATTTAGAAAAAGGTAAATTAATGTTTTTATTGATAATTGTGAGAAATCTTGGGTTGGGATTGATCCCATAAATTTAGAGTAAAAAGCCTATTTTTGGGAGCGATTTCATAAATTTTATGATACTGATTTCACTGTTTGAGCTGTAAAGAATATAAACCCCCACTCAATGTATGTTAATAATCAATGAGTGTTGTTATGTCTCATATCCGTTTTTTCCCGCGCCATCGTTTGGCGCTTGCTTGTATGCTAGCGAGTGTGTCTAGCTTCTCTTTTGCACAAAACCAGTGCGCTGTTGCTGATTTACAACAATCGAGAGACTTGGCTGCTGCCGTTTCTGGTGCTGAGTATGATTGCTACCACGCTTGGTTTTCAGCTCCTTCCGCAACGCTGAACGATATTTACAGCGAAGCGAGCTTAAGCCGTATCCAAGTCGCGTTGGATCAAGAAATTGCCCGCTATCGTGGAGAAGCAGAGCAAGCTCGTGTTCTAGAAAATCTGGGCGAGTTTATTCGTGCTGCATACTACGTTCGTTACAATGCTGGCACAGGTACACCTGAGTTTTCAGAAGCGTTGAGTCAGCGTTTTGCTCAGTCGACGAACCTATTCCTTAACAACCCTCATGCTTTGGATCAAGGCCGTGAACAAGTTGGCGCAATGAAGAGCTTGACTTTGATGGTTGATAACGTGAAGCAGTTGCCGCTGACCATGGATAGCATGATGGCCGCGTTGATGCACTTTAACCGTGAAACCGCGCAGGACACGCAATGGGTCGATGGTTTAAACAACCTGTTCCGTTCTATGGCAGGTCATGTAGCAAACGATGAGTTCTACCGCTACATGGCAAACAATACTCACCATATTGATACATTAGCGAGATTCGCATCTGATAACGCTTGGGCATTGGATACGGATGCGAGCTTTATTGTTTTCAATGCATTACGTGAAACTGGTCGTTTGCTTGCGAGCCCAGATCAGGAGACCAAACGCAAAGCCTTGGCTGTGATGCAACAAGTGATGCAGCGTTACCCACTGGGTAGTGAGCATGACAAACTGTGGCTTGCTGCCGTAGAGATGATGAGCTACTACGCACCTGAAGGTTTAAACGGTCTGGACCTAGATCAAGCGAAGCGAGATCTAGCAGCGCGCGTGATGCCAAATCGTTTTGAGTGTCAGGGACCTGCCATCATTCGCTCTGAAGATCTGACCGATGCTCAAGCTGCGAAAGCGTGTGAAGTACTGGCTGCGAAAGAAGCCGACTTCCATCAAGTGGCGAATACGGGCAATCAACCTGTCGCTGATGATTTGAATGACCGTGTTGAGGTGGCGGTGTTTGCTAGTAACGACAGCTACGTTGATTATTCTTCGTTCCTGTTTGGTAATACAACGGACAACGGTGGTCAGTACCTTGAAGGGAATCCATCAAAAGCGGACAATACCGCCCGTTTCGTGGCTTATCGCTATGCGAATGGCGAAGATTTATCGATTTTGAATCTAGAGCATGAGTACACGCACTATTTGGACGCGCGATTTAACCAGTACGGCTCATTCAGTGATAACTTAGCCCACGGTCATATCGTGTGGTGGCTGGAAGGTTTTGCTGAATACATGCATTACAAACAAGGCTACCAAGCTGCGATCGAACTGATTGCAGGCGGTAAATTGAGCCTTTCAACTGTGTTTGATACCACATATTCTCACGATACTAATCGTATCTATCGTTGGGGTTACTTGGCCGTTCGATTCATGTTAGAAAATCATCCGCAAGACGTAGAAAGCTTGTTGGCGTTGTCGCGCACTGGTCAGTTTGAACAGTGGGCGCAACAGGTGACGACATTAGGTCAACAATATGACGCAGAGTTTGAACGCTGGTTGGATACGTTAGAAGTGGAGCCAGAGCAACCAGTTACTGACCCAGAAGAGCCAATAGAACCAACAGAACCTGAAGCACAAGTGACCGAATTGACGGCGAACCAAAGCCTTCAACTCAGTGGCGAAGCATACAGTGAAAAACTGTTCTACGTTGACGTACCAGCCAACACCGTTCGCTTTAATGTATCTATTGAAGGTGCGGGGGATGCGGATCTTTACATGAGCTACAACAAAGTTGCGCATTACTACGACTTTGAAATGAGCCAGTATGGCGATGGCAGCAATGAAGAGATTGTATTTGAGCCAGAGCAGGATGGTTACGTGAAAGCAGGTCGTTACTACATCAGTTTAACTGGCCGTGATAACTATGACTCAGTGAATCTTGTGGCTGCTTTAGACGTTGAAGCGCAAACACCGCCAACACAAGTGCAAGACGATTTGGCACCGGTGGTATTAGAGTCAGGTGAAGCAAAAATGCTGACCGTTCACAAGCAGCGTTATGCGGCAGTGTATGTACCTGAAGGTGTTGAAGAGATTTGTGTATGGCTAACGGCTCACTCTCAAACTGGTAATGTCGATCTATACGCCAGCAGAGAGCATTGGCCTACGGTTGAGCAACACGAGTACGTGTCCAACTATGCAGGTAGCAACGAATACCTTGCGATTCCTGTTACTGAAGCTGGTTATGTGCACTTCTCTCTTCAAGCACCAGAACAAGGTGATGACGTTGAAATGTTAGTGCACTTCAACTAAAAAAATTCGATTAACTAAAGTCGAGATAAAACGTCGCTGATACAGCGGCGTTTTTGTTTATATCGGACACGATTATGAACAAACAGCGGCGAATGCTAGTTAATCGGCTGGTTTATCGAGTTATCCTTTGCTCTTTTTCTAAACGGCTTTAGGTTTGTATTACAATTTACCGTGCACATAAACTTTTTTAGCGACGCGTTCTGTGACCTAGCTTCTGATTTGTGCTTTCCAAACGGATACAATATATATGCACCCCGTGCAATAAAGTGAAAAGGGAAAGACATGAAAACGCTTATTTATGAAACGTTGATTAGCCTTGCTAACCAAGAACCAGAACAACATGCAAGAATCCGACAAAATCTATATGAACAGTTGGATCTGCCGTTCGATAAGCAGCTGGCTTTGTATTCTTGTGCCCTTGGTCCTGCAAGTTCAGGCAAGTTGGAGAGTAGTCAAGGCATTAACAACGCGGTAGATTGCGCGGTTAAACTGCTTGAAACCCCTGAGCGCTAATTCACTCGTTGTTTAAATCACGGCCCGATCCCCAAGGGCCGTTTTTAATTGCCTTTAAATTGATTTCAACGTCGTTATTACTCTGCTCTTTCCGCCAGCACTTCTTTGAAGGCAAACATGCCGTTTAATGCCGCTGGAAACCCTGCGTAGACGGACATCTGTAAGATGACTTCTTTAATTTCAGCCTCGCTGCAGCCTACATTCAGTGCTGCATTGAGATGTACTTTCAGTTGTGGCGAACAATTCCCCATTGCCGTTAGCGCGGCGACGGTTGCGATTTCTCTCGATTTTAGGTCTAAGCCTGGGCGAGCATAAATATCGCCAAACGGGTACTCAATGGTGTACTGAGCTAAATCTGGGCAAATATCTTGTAAGCTTTCGATGACATTGTGACCAGCGTCGCCATCAATGTGAGAGAGTAGTTCTAATCCTTTGTTAAAGCGTGATTGTTCCATCGATATGTTCCTAGTGAATAAATGCAAACATACCTTAATCGTTAGAGTTAACTCTAAGTCAACGAACTTTTCCGCTTTTATACAAGGCAATTTTTTCTTCTAGAGCCGTTAAGTGCTTTTGCTGCTGTTCAATGTGGAGCTTGAGGTTTTCTTGGTGTTGCTCTAGCAAGGCTTGGCGTTGTCGTACAGATTCTGAGCCGACTTCCCTTAATTTTGCATATTCCAGAATCTCTTCAAGCGGCATTGCAGTTTCTTTTAATCGCTTTACGAAGCTAATCCAGCTTAGATCTTTCGCACTATACACTCGATGCCCACTCGCGTTTCTATGGACATGTTTAAGTAAGCCAATTTTTTCATAGTATCGAAGTGTATGAGCAGACAAGCCGACGAGGCTAGAAAACTCTTTGATATTCATGATTACCCTCCAAGGTAATTCATACCAATAGGCATAAGCTAAGTTCCGCATTTTGAAGTCATTTCGGGATAGATACAAACGGTAATCTTCCATGTTTTAAGGTTGGATACGCAGAAGGGGGCTGTTTTGAATACGCGCCAAACGTGATCCACCTGCCAGTTTCACTTTATTAAAAATTAGTTACTCAATAGAGTGGTTTGGCTGTTTTTAGTCTTTGGCCTCCCTTAGGGCGTACCCGGGCATTTTCTTTCATATATTTTGAATGCAATTTTTTGCAATACAAAACAATGACTTGGTTTGTTTTATGTGCGGTGTGCTTGAATGCCATCTACTCGTTTACGTCCAGAACCGTTTCTACTTGTGCAATGGAGGAGTCACTACGCCTTCATTTTCAGCCTTGAGTTAGGGCGAAAAGGGTGAGGGCGTCTGATGAATAGCTCTTATAATTTCGACTATTGAATTCACTCACAAAAAAATGCAAACAAGTAATCGTGAGTGAAAACGAGTAGGAGAACAACATGAGTGGCTCACAGGAAATACAATCATTCGGTGCGAATGTTATCTTACATGCGTTTGATTGGAAGTATGCTGACATTGCCCAACGAGCAAAAGAAATCCACGAGCTAGGTTACGGCTCCGTGTTGGTTTCGCCACCAATGAAAAGCGCCCACGATGAGCGCTGGTGGCAGCGCTATCAACCTCAAGATTACCGTGTCATAGACAATGCGTTGGGTGATACCAAAGATTTTATCCGTATGGTTCGTGAACTGGAGCAAGTTGGCGTGTGGGTTTACGCTGACGTGGTGTTTAACCATATGGCAAATGAGGCCCACCTTCGCCGAGACCTCCAATATCCAAGGCAAGAGGTCTTGGAGGAATACCAACAAAACAAACAGAAATATCAGTCGCTAACGTTATTTGGCGACTTATCTCAACCGCTTTTTGATGAAGAGGACTTTGTTGAAGCGTTCGGTATTAAAGACTGGAAAGATAAATGGCAGGTACAAAATGGACGCATCACAGGTGGACCAACCGATCCTGGCTTGCCAACCCTCCGTGTTTGTGACCATGTCGTTGAGCAGCAACGCGCTTACCTAAAAGCACTGAAAGCCATTGGTGTGAAAGGTTTTCGTATTGATGCCGCGAAACACATGACGTTAGAGCATCTTAAACGTGTTTGGACAGACGACATCACGCGCGATGTGCATATATTTGGCGAAATTATTACCGATGGCGGTGCGACAGAAGAAGAGTATCAGTTGTTTCTTGAGCCGTATTTGCAGGAAACACGCTTAGGCGCTTACGATTTCCCGTTGTTCTCGACCATTTTTAAGGCGTTTGCTAAAAAGGGCAGTTTCAAGTCGTTGATTGACCCATACTGTTTCGGTCAGGCCCTTTCGCCTGGTCGCGCGATTACATTTGTTGTCACGCATGACATTCCTAACAATGACGTTTTTCTTGATCTGATCATGGATGAGGAAAACGAATGGTTAGCTTATGCCTACATTCTAGGCCGCGATGGTGGTGTGCCATTGGTTTATACCGACTTAAACACTAGCGGTATTACAGATAAAAATGGCAAACCAAGATGGCAAGGCGCATGGAACGATCCGCGAATGGCGAAAATGATCCAGTTCCATAATATGACGCATGGCGAGTCGATGAGTGTTCTTGAAGGTAACGATGATATGCTGGTACTTAAGCGAGGGAGCAAAGGCATTGTCGTGCTTAATAAATCGCAGCGTCAGCAGTCTTTGGCATTGAAAATGGATGGCGACTGGGTGGATTTGATGACGGATCAGGACGTTCCATCTGACGGTAAGTTAATTGTGCCACCTAAAGCCTCAATGTTGCTCGTCGGAAACTAAAAAATAAAACACCGAGCTTAGCGAGCTCGGTGTTTATATTTATCGGCGGTCATTCAAGAACGGGTAAAGTCTAATGTAAAACCGAAGTCTTTCGCCTCTGCTATGAGGTTATGAGCACTCATTAACGCAACATTCAGCCTTTAAAAAGCCGATCACATCATCTAAACATTGGTACTCTGCAACGCAAAAAAGGGTTCGCCCCTCACGACGTTGGGTGAGAAGCCCGGCTGAGGCTAGACTAGAAATATGATGAGAGAGAGTGGATGCAGGAATGCCAAGCTTTTCTTGTACGCCGCCTACCGCGATACCTTTGTATCCCGCTTTGACAACTTCTTTGTAAATACTTAAACGAGTAGGATGACCTAACTCTTTTAGTGCTTTAGCGACGGCTTCAAGCTCCATACTGACCTCTAAAGAATGACTACAGTAAATTTGTTTCGATAATAGGGAAAGTCTCGGTAAATGCCAACTCTTGTGATCTAGGAACGATTTAAATCAGATGAGATTCATACCGGCTCATACCAGCACAACAATAATTGTCTACTCCAATGAGACAGATCAATCTTCATTATTATTTCACCCCACGTTCAAACTCCCTCGTCTACACTCATGGGTGAGTTGTCAGTTGGCAGACCAAGGAGGCGGCCATGATTGCGGTTCATAGAGATTATTGTTTGTCTAACAGTTCGGATTTACATGCTCACGTTAAAGTTAACCCTGTCGGTAAATTAGAAGTTGAGATTGTAGAACTTCAAGAGCGCCATACCACAGAGTTTGATGATTTGTCTTTTGAGAGTCGTGGGTGTGAAACTCGAATCTGTGGTAAAGAAGACACAACTCGGTGGCAGTTCAATCTTGCAGTTACTGATGCGTTAGAGCTTTCTCATTTAGTGGAAGAAGCAAACGAAGAGTATGAGATTTTAATGAATGATCTTATGTAATCTCGTGAGAAGATCATTTTATCCTGCACGGCATGTGACTCGGTACTGAAAAAAGAAAAACCTCCCAAACGGGAGGTTTTTAATATTGAGCAAGTTACCGTCAGAGCGGCTCTTCTCTCGGCGGTGTTAGTTCTTGAACGTTATCTTCATTGAAGTCATCGGCGTAACCTTTCGGCGGTGGCGTCCAACCACGTTCTGAGCGCGAGAGTTTGTCATGGCGATCTTTTTGCATCTCTTCCGCCATTTTTTCCTCTAACTGAATAAACAGTTGTCGGAAATTGTTGTCATAACGTTCGCCTTCAGAATCATCTTCCCAAGCTTTGTAGAGTATCTCGGACTTGCGTGCTTCAACACGCTTGTATGTCGCTTTTTGCTGCTCAACAAAGAAGGGATGAATACCGAGTGCTTTCATCGTGTGACCACCCATCTCCAATGCGGAATGGTAGGTTTCCGATTCAATAATATCAGCCCCAGCTTGACGCAAAAGATAGCCGTGACCACGGTCAAAGGCGCGTGCGATCACCGTTACTTTGGGGTACGTGTGTTTGACGTACTTCACCAGTTCCACACTCGATTCTTGGTTATCAATTGCGACGACCAACGCAGCCGCATGCTCGATGCCTGCAGTGTGCAGCATATCTGGTCGAGTCGCATCGCCAAAATAAGCGCGAGTGCCAATCTGGCGCATGTTATCGACTTGGTTGGCTTGGTGATCGAGCACCACGGTTGTTACACCATTAGAAACAAGCAAGCGGTTAACAATCTGACCAAAACGGCCGATACCAGCGATGATTACTGTGCCTTTTTCTTCAATCGTATCGCTTTCCCTTTCGTTTGATTGAGTTTCAAAACGCGGCAGTATTAATTTGTCAAATAGAATGAACAAACCTGGCGTTAAGAACATTGAGATAGCAACAACCAGCGCAAGAGTTTGCGAGAGTTCAAACGGAATGACGTGGTTTTGCACAGAGAAGCTTAGCAACACAAAACCAAATTCACCCGCTTGAGCCAAGCTTAAGGTAAACAGCCAGCGGTTGCTGCCTTTCACTCTAAATATCAGCGCGAGAATAAACAGCACCAAGGCTTTCAATACCATCACGCTAATGGTCAGTGCCATGATCAACCAGAAGTCACCAAATAGAACCGAGAAATTGATCCCTGCGCCGACGGTGATGAAGAACAGACCCAGCAACAACCCTTTAAATGGTTCGATATTGGACTCTAACTCGTGGCGAAATTCGCTGTTCGCCAATACAACGCCAGCCAAGAAAGTTCCTAAAGCAGGAGATAAGCCAACCAAACTCATCAGTGCTGCGATGCCGATCACCAGCATCAATGCGGTGGCGGTAAAAATCTCACGCAGCCCAGAGCTAGCAACATAGCTCAACAGAGGTCGACTTAAAAAGTGACCACCAACGACAACAATCGCAATCGATGCTGTGATGACTATTCCGTACGCCCAGCCCGGTAAATCTGCCACGAGGTTTAAATCGTCATGATGCTGCGCAGCCGTTTGAACGGCACTTTGTGCTTGTTCGACTAACTCCGGCAGGGCCAGCAATGGAATAAAGGCCAACATCGGGATAACAGCGATATCTTGGAAAAGCAAAACAGAGAACGCGTTTTGTCCGCCTTCTGTCTTCGTTAACCCTTTTTCGCTAAAAGTTTGCAAAACAATCGCGGTAGAAGAAAGGGCGAAAATCAAACCGATGGCTAAGGCAATAGTCCAAGGCTGCTCAAAGTACAGGGCAATACCCATAATCGCCGCGATGGTACCGCCAACTTGAAGACCACCTAAGCCCATTAAACGATTTCGCATTGACCAGAGCATTTTAGGCTCTAGCTCTAACCCCACTAGGAATAGCATCATCACCACGCCAAATTCGGCAAAGTGCTGAATTGTCGTTGTTTCCTCACCGACTAAACCGATAATTGGACCAATTACCACACCAGCGATGAGGTAACCTAAAACGGAACCGAGCCCTAAACGCTTGGCAAATGGTACCGCAATCACAGCGGCAATCAAATACACGAAGGCTTGTAAGAATATCCCTGTCATGAAGCCTCCTTGATGAGCTTCGGAAGTGCGCTGTTGAGTTTGATTAATGACGCAGCTGCTTCAACATCCAGTCTATCTTCGACTAATGCTGTTAGCAGGCTTTTGTACCGTTCTACATGACGGGGAATTCGTCCTTCCTCTTCGGCTGTACGTGCGCCGAACAAAGCAAGAGGCGCAATGTAGTGCATGCCCGTGAGCGCTGACATTTGCTCGATAGGAGCGAGCAGTTCCCGAATCGTAAAATGGTTGTAGCCTTCGGCTTTATAGGCTTCTTCTTTGCCGCCGGCAGAAAGCACGCACAGCATGGTTTTACCTTGTAGTTCGGTTCCTTCAGTGCCGTAAGCAAAGCCATACTCCAAAACCAGATCTTGCCACTCTTTTAAAATTGCTGGGGTTGAATACCAATATAGTGGGAATTGAAAAACCACCACATCATGCTCGCGCAAGCGTTGTTGTTCACGGTCGATATTGATATCGAAACGAGGGTATTCACCATAGAGATCAACACATGTCACGCCTTCAATTTTTTGAGCTTCTTTGAAAAGTGGAGTATTCACTTCTGAACGATGCTGGGAAGGATGAGCAAAGAGAATTAATACTTTTTTATTCGCCATAAGGATCCTTGCTATCTAAATAACCATGCCCGGTAGGAGCGCAGGTTGGTTAGAAAATGTAACTCATAAATGGCCGTCAAGCTAGCTTGGAAAAGTGCTTAAGCTGTTTCAATATCAATAAAAAACCACCAAATAAGTTGGTGGTTTTGGCAAGCGTCAAATTTTAATTAATCATGAATAGGAACGACTAAAATATCGACTGGTGACTTGTTGATTAGATGTCTTGAGTAGGAAATGATTTTGCTCCAGAAATCTTGGTGATGGCCACAAATCAGCAAGTCCACTTCTTGCTCTTTGATGGTAATTTCGAGCTTATCGGCTAAATCACCAGTACCCACGAAGAAGTGTTTGAGTGGATAATCCATGTACTCACTGAATGTTCTCAAACATTCCATAGAGTGCTCATTCAGCGGCCTTTGGTCTGGGTTCTCTTTAATGTCTACGAGCTCACGATAAATTTCCCCGTGAGTTCCATCAATATGGATGAATGAAATATCGGAGTCGAGATAGTTAGCCATCGCTACGGCTCTGTCGATCAGAACAGTGCTCTCATCGGACAGTTCGAGTGCAACAAGGATATGTTTGTATTTCATTACCACGCCCTTATGTGGATTAGCTTTACTGTAAGCATAGTATGGCTTGGGCAAAATTTGTGTAGATAAGATCTCGAAATCGTTCAAAGTTTTGATAAATAATGCTGCTTGCTTTTTAGTCAGAAAACCCGCTAAACTTCTCAAATCATTTCTCTAGGAGATTACGCCAACATGAAGAACTAAACCTGTCATCCATATTTTTACTTATTTTTTGGATCTGCAGGGTTAGTAGGCGTAGCTCACTTTCCGATATTTCTTTGCAACAAGACGACCTTTTGATTTGACGTTTATCGTCGAGCTTTACATAAAGCTTAATGCGTTTGTGCACGCGTTTTGTTGCAATCTCAAATCATAGCTACGGCTGTTGTCCCTGTCATACAGGAGGCAAATTATGCCAGTTTTACAAGCTTTTAATGTTAGCCATCAGTTTGATAATGGCGATACGCTATTCCAGTCTATTTCTTGTTCCATGACTAAACGACGTGTTGGTTTGGTTGGGCGCAATGGCATCGGTAAGTCACTTTTGGCTTCCATTTTGGCGGGCGAAACTCAGCCTTCCAGCGGTGTAGTGACTTTTCCCTCTTCTTTCATGATGTATCGCCAGCAGCCGTCTGATTTGCTTTCAGGTCAGCAATCGATCGCCCAGTTTCTGGGAACTGACTCGGTCTTGCATGCTTTAAAGCAGATTGAACAAGGTGATGTTTCTGAGCATTTGTTCGAACTGGTTGGCGAACAGTGGGATATTGAACTGAAACTCAAACAGCAGCTTGCTGCGATGGGATTGCCGCAAGACCCTGATTTCTCTTGTGCTCGGCTCAGTGGTGGTCAGTTGGCGCGTTTGCAGTTATGGCAGTTGTTTGAAAACGAAACGGAGCTTTTGATTCTCGATGAGCCATCCAATCACCTCGATACCGAGGCGAAACAATGGCTGATAGAGTCTATGACGCATTTCGGCGGCGCGATTTTACTCATCAGTCACGATCGTGAGCTGTTGCGATCAATGGAGGAAATTTGGGAACTATCGGGCTTAGGCTTACAAGTTTTTGGTGGAAATTACGATGTGTATGCCGAGCAAAAACGCACTGAGCTGCAATCGGTCGAAAGGCAGTTAGCGCAGGTCGATAAACACAAAAAACGGTTAGCTGAGCAAGCCCAGAAAAATCGCGAAAAAGCAGACCAACGCGCCGCGCAAGGGAACAAATTGCGCAAAGACGGCAGTCAGCCCAAAATTTTGCTTGATGGCAAAAAGGATAGCGCGACCGCCAGCGCCTCAAATCGGAATAAGAATGAGCAACTCAGACAAGTGCATTTACAAGCCAAAGAGCGGGCGTTGCAATCGCGACATGAGCAGCTCAAAGCGCAAAAGCTTTATCTTGCAGATAGTCCGAACCGTTCGCGAAAAGTGTTGTCGATACAAGAAGGTATATTGCCTTTTGGAGATTCTACTCCTATCACCTTGCAGATTTTTGCGAACGATAAAGTCCATCTCAAAGGGAAAAATGGCTGCGGAAAGTCAACCTTGTTAAAGACGTTGCTTGGCGAGTTGTCGTTGCTGAGTGGTGAGCTGCAAGTGAATACACCCTTGTATTATCTCGACCAACACTTTGGCGCAGTGAATCCAAATCTTTCGTTACTTGAGAACGTAATGGAGACCTGCCAAGAGATGACGGAAAGTGAAGCGAGAACCTTACTGGCGGGGATCGGTTTTCGTCGAGACGCTGTGTTTCGGTTGGGATGCGTACTCAGTGGTGGCGAGAAGATGAAGCTCGCAATGCTGATCGTCAGCCATCAACACTCCCAGCCTTTGCTGCTGCTTGATGAACCAGATAACCATCTCGATCTCGAGTCAAAAATAATGCTTAGTCAGGCGTTAAATACATACAAAGGTGGATTTGTTCTGATTAGTCACGACCAAGATTTTGCTTCTGAGTCTGGGGTTTTGCGTCAAATCGAACTGACTTAGACGAAAGAGGGTAAACGCCATCGTAGCTCTTAAGTATTGCTCCCAAGCTCTACACCGCCACTTACCGGTATGTAGAATTGGCAGGAAATGAGGGAGTTAGGATGGCTTTCACAACTCGTTTAATGAAATTAGATTCATTTTGTCGATATATAGTAGAGTTCTGATGTATTGCACAAAAAGACAACAGAAAAATAAAAAGGAATTTTATGAAAAAGAACACCCTAGCATTCGCAACGGTTCTCGCACTCGGAAGTGTGTTGTCTGTGGCGCATGCAAATGAAGCGGCGCAGTCGTCGGTTGAACAGGTAACCCTGAAAGCCATCACGTACCCAACCACACAAAAAGTGAATGTTGTCGATGACTACTTTGGTACAAAAGTGAGTGATCCTTATCGCTGGTTGGAAGACGATCTCAGCCCAGAAACCGCAGAATGGGTGAAGGCACAAAATGCAGTGACGTTTGATTATCTGTCGAAAATCCCTTACCGCGAGCAGATTGAAGAGCGCATCACTAAGCTCATGGACTACGAAAAGCGAAGCCAACCGTTCAAAGAGGGTAAGTTCACTTATTTCTATAAAAATGACGGGTTACAAAACCAAGATGTGCTTTATCGGCAGTTAGGTGATGGTGAAGCAGAAATTTTCCTCGATCCAAATACTTTTAGTGAGGATGGCACCACATCGTTAGCGGGAGTGAGCTTTTCACGAGACGGTTCTTTGGTCGCATACAGCATTTCGGAAGGCGGTAGCGATTGGCGCAAAGTCATTGTGTTAGACACAGAAACCAAAAAGCCCGTCGGTGAAACGCTGGTGGATATTAAGTTCAGCGGCATCAGTTGGCTCGGCAATCAAGGTTTCTATTACTCAAGTTATGACAAGCCACAGGGGAGTGAACTCTCCGCGAAGACAGATCAACACAAACTCTACTTTCATAAACTTGGAACGAAGCAAAGTGAAGACCAGCTGATTTTCGGCGGCTTTGAGGAAGAGAAATACCGTTATGTTGGCGGCTATACGTCGGATGATGAACGCTACTTGTTTATCTCAGCTAGCGTATCGACATCGGGTAACAAACTGTTCTTTAAAGATCTGAGTAAGCCAAACAGCCCGCTTAAAACCATTTTGGATAACACCAGTTCTGATACTTGGGTGATAGACAACCAAGGCACGAAGCTGTACTTGGTTACGAACCTTAACGCGCCGAACAAACGCGTCGTGACGGTGGATGCGAGTCAGCCGCAGCCCAAAAACTGGAAAGATTTGATTCCTGAAACAAAGAATGTGTTACGCGTTTCTACCGCGGGTGGCAACTTGTTTGCGAGTTATATTGTTGATGCGATCTCGATGGTGAAGCAATACGACATGAACGGCAAACTCATCCGAGAAATCAAATTGCCTGATATTGGCAGCGCATACGGTTTCTCGGGTAAAAAAGATGAAACCGAAGTCTACTATTCTTTCACCAACTACAAGATGCCAAGCACTACGTATCGTCTGAACATCAAAGATGGTGATAGCGAGGTGTACTACAAATCTAAAGCGCCATTTGATCCAGCTTTGTATGACTCTCGCCAGGTGTTTTACACCTCAAAAGACGGAACAAAAGTGCCGATGATCATCACCTATAAAAAAGGGACACCGATGGACGGCAGTGCACCAACCATCCTATATGGTTATGGTGGTTTCAACATTAGCCTCACCCCATCTTTTAACCCGACACGTGCGGCTTGGTTGGAGCTTGGTGGTGTTTACGCGGTAGCGAACATTCGTGGCGGTGGGGAGTATGGTAAAGAGTGGCACAACGCTGGCATTCAAATGCAAAAGCAAAATGTGTTTGATGACTTTATTGCGGCGGCTGAATTTCTAATTGATGAAAAGGTAACGTCATCAAACAAGTTAGCCATTAACGGTGGATCGAATGGTGGCTTGTTAGTGGGGGCAGTTATGACGCAGCGTCCAGAGCTGTTTAAAGTGGCGCTGCCAGCAGTCGGCGTACTGGACATGCTGCGTTATCATACTTTTACCGCAGGTGCTGGTTGGGCGTATGACTACGGTACGGCAGAGCAAAGTAAAGAGATGTTCCAATATCTGAAAGGTTATTCGCCAGTGCAGAATGTAAAAGCAGGGGTGGAATACCCAGCAACATTGATTACAACGGGTGATCATGATGATCGTGTTGTTCCTGCTCACTCTTACAAATTTGCTGCTGAGTTGCAGTCAAAACAGGCGGGTTCAAATCCGACCTTGATTCGCATCGAAACCAATGCAGGGCATGGTGCTGGCACACCAACGCGTAAAATAATTGAGACAAATGCAGATATTTATAGCTTTGCACTGTTCAATATGGGGATAGAGAAACTGCAATAGTGCGAATCGTTTGCGTTTTTAGTTAACGAAATTCATCGGTGCTTTTGCACTCGAAAATAAAAGGGAATCACAGAGTGTGATTTCCTTTTAATTTATTGTGGAGTAACTATTCTAAATAGACCGCAAGGCTAATTAAATTAAGGTATTTGCAATTTATTACATCTATCTTCTTTACCTGAAGAGTAATATACGATACAAATAAAACTTGATCGCGATCACCTAACACCATTGCACTCCTTATTTATATGGTATATTTAATTAATCATTTGTTCTAATGATAATTGAATTTTCATAAGTTTTAATATTCCCTTCTTCGTAAAGCTTACCAAATTTCAAGTTATATAAGATATAAGTAGCAGTGATTGAACTTTTACGACGCTTTATTTTATTTTAATTAAAACGTCTAATGTTTCGTCATTATTAAATTTGCTTTGATAATTTATATTATCCAAAGCGAGTTGTGTTGCTTGCTATTTATGATGACCTCATGACGTGAATAATTTTTATAATCATTAAAATGGATACAGTTTTATGAATTTAGTGAAACCGTCTGTTGTTATCATGGCAGCAGCCCTTCAACTCGCGTCTTCTGCTTATGCTCAGACAAATAATGACGAAGAACTACAAGATATGTCTGACCCACTTGCGGTTTACACCCAAGCGGGCTTTGGTATTACTGACAAAGGCGCAAACATCAAAATCGGTCAAACTTACCAATCTAGCCAGCCTGGCACCATGGCGATGAACATCATCGAAATGAAAGGCATTGGTGGTGAGCTATTTGGCATTCGCGACAATGACGATCCAATGTATGCCAATGTTGATGACAGCATTGACTCGTTCCGACTACGTAATTTCCAAGTAGAAGTCGCAAAAGGTCTAGGCCGTCAATTAGATGTAAACTACGACGTTGATAACGATAAATTAGATGCATCTTACAGCTTTATTCAAGGCCTACCTAAGTTTGGTATGTTGCAGTTATTTCCTTTGGCTGGTGCAGGTGTCACTATTGCTAATGATTTTAGTGGTGATGGCAAAGGTTATGAAATTCCAGGTACTTTCACCGTTGTCGGTATGTACTCAAAAATTGAATTAACCGATAAAATCTGGATTAACTACAACCCAATGTATATGCATACATTGTCAGGGTCTAGTCAATATAAAGATACTTATTACGCGGGTGAAGATAATATCTTAACTCATGAGTTTGCGTTGTCTTATCAAATTAATCCTCGCGCAAATATTCGTTACTTTGCAAACTGGAATGAGCACGTTAATTTCGGTGATGGTGATCACCGTATCGAATTTAACTACCAATTCTAACTCCCTCGTTTATTTCCAGAATATAAAGTGTGTTTATCCATATATTTAAATATTTAGGCTAGGGCACTTTCTACATAAAGTAGGTTTATCATGAAAGCCAAATATAAATTTGCGTTGGTATCTATTGCTATATCTTCTGCATTACTATCAGGATGCAAAACTGGCGATATCGCAACGAAAACTGCCCAAGCACCCTCTGTTGAAACCGTTACCCTAACCGAAACAAAAATCACTCCTTATCATACTTTTATCGGTCGAACTGAAGCGGTAAATGACGTTGATATTATGCCTCGAGTCGGTGGCGAATTAACCGCGATTCATTTTAAAGATGGCGATATGGTAGAAAAAGGCCAATTGCTGTTTGAAATCGACGACCGTCCTTACAAAGCGGCACTGGCGTATGCAAAAGCGTCGTTGCAAAAAGCAAAAGCACAACTCGTTCAAACTACGCGTGATGCAGAACGTGTGAAGAAACTCATCAAAGATAAAAGCATCAGTGAGCAGCAATACGATGACGCCATTGCCGCGCACGCCGCAGCGATTGCTTCGGTAGAAGAGGCGAAAGCGACGCTGGTTTCAGCAAGGCTCGATCTTGAATTTAGCTCTGTGCGCGCTCCTTTCTCTGGCCGCGTGGGTTTCAGCAACTTCCGAGTGGGTGACCGTATTTCGAAAATTCAACTCGTTCCTCTTGTTTCGATCACTCAAATCGACCCAATTCGCTTTGGCTTTGATGTGGATGAGAAGCTCTACCGCCGCGTAAGAAGCGCGATTGATGTGGCTCATCGTAACGATGACAAACTGGATGTTGATTTAACACTGACGCTTTCAGACGGTTCATTGTATCCGCTTGATGGCAAGATCTACGCCGTTGGCAACAAGATCGATTTAGAAACAGGCTCAATTCGAGCAGAAGCACAATTTGATAACCCAACTTACGCGCTTATGCCGGGTGAATATGGCAACTTGACCATAAAGCTGCGCAACAAAACCATTGATGGTTTGCTTATCCCATCGGCGGCTGTTCAGCAAGACCAAGCGGGTGACTACGTCATGGTGGTTGGTGATGATCACGTGGTGTCACGTCGTAACGTTGAACTTGGTCAGACCTACGGTGTGAAACGTGCTGTGCTGACTGGCTTGGCGGCTAACGAAAAAGTCATCGTCAATGGTCTACAAAAAGTGCGTCCGGGTGCAACGGTGAAAGACGTTGAACTACAGAGTGAACAAGGCTGAGTGAGTACTGATGTTAAGTAAATTTTTCATTCACCGGCCGAAGTTTGCTTTGGTGATCTCACTGGCGATGACATTGATGGGTATGATCGCCCTGAAAGTCTTGCCAATTTCTGAGTATCCTCAAATCTCTCCGACGGTAATTACGGTGAGCACCATGTATCCGGGTGCAAACGCGAACGTGGTTAAAAAGACGGTTGCACAGCCGATAGAAGCCAAAGTCAACGGCGTTGAAGACATGATTTACATGTCTTCTGTGATTGGTAACGATGGTTCATACACACTACGTATCTATTTTCGAGTGGGCGCAGATGGCGATATGGCGCAGGTTCGTGTGAACAACTTGGTGGCGCAAGCGACGTCTTCTCTCCCACAAGAAGTAAACCAAATCGGTGTGACGGTTAAGAAGAAATCTTCCGACATGCTGGGCGTTATTACACTGCGTTCTCCGAAACAGTCTCACGATAGTATCTATCTTTCTAACTACGCGGATCTCAATATTGTTGAGCGTCTAAAACGTATCGAAGGTATGAGTGACATTACGCTGCTGGGTAAGAAAGACTACTCAATGCGTATTTGGTTGAACCCAAATAAACTGGCCACCTTGAAGCTTTCTGCTAGCGATGTTATTGGCGCAATTAAAACGCAAAACATCCAAGTGGCGGCGGGTAAGATCGGTGGTATGCCAGCTCCGGGTGACCAGCAATATCAATATGTTTTGCAAACCAAAGGCCGCCTTACTTCTGCAGAAGAGTTCGAGAACATCATCATCCGCGCGAGCAAGAAAGGTTCTTTGATTCGCTTGAAAGATGTGGCTCGTGTGGAAGTTGGCGCACAAGGTTACGAAGCTGATGGTCGTATGAATAACGAACCAGCCGCCGTTCTGGCCTTGTATCAGTTGCCGACAGCGAACGCGCTAGACGTGATGGAACGCGTGAAAGAGGCCATGAAAGAGTACGAGAAATCGTTCCCAGATGATTTGGTCTACGACATCGCTTATGACTCTACCGAATATGTAGAGACATCGATTGATGAAGTGTACGAGACGCTGGTGATTGCGGTACTTCTTGTCACCTTCGTTGTGTACGTTTTCTTGCAGAACTGGCGAGCGACCATCATTCCAACCTTAGCGATTCCGGTTTCCATTATTGCGACGTTCGCAATCATGGGCGTGATGGGCATGACCATTAACACGATCTCGTTGTTTGGCTTGATCCTCGCCATCGGTATCGTGGTGGACGATGCGATCATCGTGGTAGAGAACGTGGAGCGGGTTATTCATGAAGAGCATTTAGACCCGATTCCGGCCACGATCCAAGCTATGAAAGAAGTGACGGGGCCAGTATTGGCAACAACGCTTATTTTGTTGGCGGTATTCGTACCGGTTGCGCTATTGCCGGGTATTTCTGGTCGAATGTTCAACCAGTTCGCGGTCACTATCTGTGTGTCGGTGCTGATCTCTGCGATCAACGCATTAACGTTAACGCCAGCGCTTTGTGCGTTGATGTTGAAATCTACTCACTCGCAACCTATTGCGCCTTTGCGTGCGTTTAACCGAGGTTTTGAAGCAATAACGCGCAAATACCAAGGTTTAGTTGGCTTCTTGAGCCGTCGTATTGTGCTGAGTATCGGTGTTTATGGCGCGCTTATTGCGGTGCTGGCATTTGCGTTCATGACCGTACCTTCTTCTTTCGTACCGAACGAAGATAAAGGCGTGTTCATGGTCGAAATGCGTTTGCCAGACGCAGCAGCATTGCAGCGTACTGCACCATTAATGAAGAAGTACGTTGATGAGCTAAAACAGATGGAAGGTGTGGAGTACGTGGTTTCGGTTGCGGGCTTCTCGGTAATTAACATGGCGTCGATTCCAAACTCGGGCATGTTGATCATCAAACTGGATAACTGGAGCAAACGTAAAGACCCTGAGCTACACCAACGCGCATTGATGAATAAAGTTAACCAAATGCTGAACTCAACGCCAGATGCCGCTTCGTTCGTTTTCGCGACGCCGGCCATCAAAGGCATGGGTGCGGTGGATGGTTTCAACCTTGTGCTGCAAGACAACTTGGGCCGTTCTCCACAAGAGTTGGCAAAAACAACCGCTGATTTTGTTGGCCAAATCAATCAACTGCCTGAAGTGGCGCGTGCGTTCTCGATTTTCCGTGCGAACATTCCGCAACGTTACATCGATATTGACCGCGATAAAGCGATTTCGATGGGCGTACCGTTGAATGAAATCTTCAGCACACTGCAAGCACAGTTGGGCGGCGCCTACATTTCTGACTTCAACTTGTTTGGTCGTTCGTACCAAGTGAAAGTGCAAGCAGAAGAGCAATATCGTGACAACATCGACGACATCGACCATCTGTTTGTTCGCTCAAGCTCTGGAAAAATGGTGTCACTGGCAACGTTAGTGAAAGTGAAGCCGATCTTCGGCCCTGATACCTTATCGAACTACAACATGTTCAGTTCTGCAACCGTGAACGGTGCGCCAGCGCCAGGTTACAGCTCGGGTGATGTTGTAAAAGCCATTGAAAAACTGGCTGCGGAATCTTTGCCAAGTGGTTACTCGTACGAGTGGTCAGGCATGACTTACCAAGAGATGAAAGCAGGCAACATGGCGCCAATTGCGTTCGCATTGTCTTTGCTGTTCACCTACTTGTTCTTGGTGGCTCAGTACGAAAGTTGGACCATTCCTGCAGCGGTAATGATGGCGGTTCCAGTCGCGATTCTCGGCGCAATGGGCACGCTACTGCTGGTGGGACAACCGTTCGATTTGTACGTGCAGATTGGTGTGGTCATCTTGATCGGTATGTCCGCCAAAGTGGCGATTCTTATCGTGGAATTTGCCAAAGTTCTGCGAGAAGAAAAGGGCTTATCCATCATTGATGCTGCCAAAGAAGCTGCTCGAATCCGTTTCCGTGCAGTACAGATGACCGCATTCGCCTTCATCTGGGGGGTATTCCCGTTGGTGATTGCATCGGGTGCTGGTGCGGCATCTCGTCATTCACTGGGCTTTGCGGTATTCGGCGGCATGATTCTCTCTACGTTTGTAGGCACGTTACTGACGCCAGTGTTCTTCGTGATGATGCAATCTCTGCGTGAGAAGTTTAAGCGAAAGAAACCCACTGAACTTGAGGTGAGTGAGCAACAACGCTGATTTCAACCGACTGACTCCACAACACCCCCACGCTGTGTGCGATTGGCCAATGCCTTTCATTGATATACAACCACCGTCGCAGCGTGGGTTCCCCTAACAATAATAGGTTTTAGCATGAAAAATCTTTCAAAAATCGTCGTAGCGAGCTCTCTACTGACGTGTGCTGCTGCGCAAGCAGGTGGGTTATACCTTTACGAAACAACAGCATCGGATATTGGTTTGGCATCCGCAGGTATGGCGGCTCGTGCGCAAGATGCCTCAGTAATGGCGGCGAACCCGGCTGGTCTGGCGAATGTTTCTGGTAAATCTTTCTCTGGTAACCTGGTTGGCCTTTACGGTGACGCGCAACTAGATACGATGACTGGCGATGCGGGCAACGTGATTGGTTTTGTTCCTATGGCGTCGGCATTTTACAGCCAACAAGTGAACGACAAATGGAAGCTGGGTATTGGTTTATATGGCAACTACGGTCTTGGCCTAGAGTACGAAGGTCTTTTGAATAATCATTTAGATATTCCTACAGCAACGACGCAAGCCTTGACCATTCAACCTTCCGCTTCTTACCGCATCAATGATCACTGGTCTGTGGGTGCGGCGCTTGGCATTCAGTACGGTATGTATGAAGTGGAAACGAAGGGAGCCCTGAACTTCAATGACGAAGACCAAGATACTCAGGTCAACGGCCGAGTAGGTGTGCTTTATGAGGCAACACCAGGCACGCGTCTTGGTCTGTCTTATTCTTCTGAAACCGAATTTGAATTCGACAATAGTAACTCCATTGCTCCACAACAACTGATCTTCAGTGCTTACCACGAAGTGAATGATGACGTAGCGGTGATGTGGAACGTGAACTGGCAAGACTGGAGCGAATACACAACCACGCTGAACGTAGAGACACAAGACATTTACCAAATCGCATTGGGTACTCAGTACAAACTGAATGAAAAAATGATGTGGAATGCCGGTTTTGCATTCGATACCAGCATGTATGAAAGCCAATCAAACGGTGACATTACCGTTCCTACTGGCAAGGCGTACCGCATTGGTACAGGCATTGATTACACATTGGATTCAGAAAACTCAATTGGTTTCGCGTTTGAAGCGGTCTTGATGGAATCGTCAGAAACACCACGCTTACAAGCTGGCTTTGATGAGCCTGCTCTGTACTTCATGAGCATGAGCTACAACTGGAAAAACTAATCATTCCTAATCGCTAAAACGCCTTCCTTACAGGCCATTCTACCCTAACTACCTGCACTGGATGCTGTCACGCTATCTAAGGTAGTTAGGGCGCTTCTGTCACACCCAGTGAGTGATGATTTAAAAAGTATCTGCGCGGCTAAGTGCGGGTATTCAACATCTCAAAGGACTAAAAATGAAAAACAAACTAGCGTTAGTGTGTACGACGTTGTTGGTCAGTACGCTGGCTCATGGTGCCGAGCATCGAGTAAAAGACAATAAAAACAAGTTGGCGGATGACCCAACAAAAGTCATCACGAAATTTGGCGCGTCGTACGCAAACAACTACGATTTTGATGATCAAAACATCTCATTCTCGGGCTCACTTGCGCTTGACCAAGCGCGCAAAATCAACCTGCGTATCAATGATGATGCGAGCGAGTGGCGTATTGGTGGCTCGTGGTTGTTTCCGGTCGGTATCGTGAACTTCAACTTCGGTAAAAATGAATACGTAAACGGCGCGGATCAAACCAACTACAGCGTTGGTACCTTTATGCCGCTAAGTTATTTCGGGATTGAGCCAGCAGGCTTCCAAATTTTTCCAATGGCAGGCTATACGTACAACACTGGTGATGTTCCTGTTTGTGACGGTGCAGAAAGTAGCCACTGTAGCGAGCCTAACTTTACGGGCACTCCAAGTGCAGAGAATGGCTTCAATATGATGAGCTCTTCAGGCAGCAGCGGCTACGTTGGTGCATTTGCGCTGAGATCGTTTACCAAAGAACTGACGTTAATCAGCTTCGCAGCAGGCACTTACGGCTCAGAAAACAGTGAAGGAGAGAACTACAAAGGCT
>Ga0190280_1013_pt1 | contig 21326 bp, 19 predicted proteins | sample JAMX8_100Endo_L3_FD_131023 | JGI IMG/M metagenome (GOLD analysis project Ga0190280, IMG submission 131023) | Enriched cells of marine protists from Biology Centre CAS, Ceske Budejovice, Czech Republic - JAMX8_100Endo_L3 | ecosystem: Environmental > Aquatic > Marine > Unclassified | place: Czech...
GTAAACCTCGACTCATTTTAGTCGGGGAATCCAGAGATGCCGAAACCATCTCAGCATCATTAGAAGCGGCATTAACTGGTCACCCTGTTTACACCACCTTACATACCACGGGGGTTGCAGAAACCATTCGCCGATTGGTCACCACCTATCCCAGTGAAGAGCGCCATGGCCGCACCATTGATATTTTAGAAACCATTCGCTTATGTATTTGGCAAAAACTTGTGCCATCAACCGATGGGAAACGTATTGCTTTGCGTGAATACTTAGTGTTTGATGAAGAAGTTCGTGATGAGCTATTAGCTGTCCCACCCGATCATGTAACCACCGCAACTCGCGCATTGGTCGAGAAAAAAGGGCAAGCCATGTCAGTCACGGCTAAAGAAAAATTTGAATCTGGATTAATCGCCGAACGCGAATATAAGTTGATTATCGCAGGAGCGCGGGATCACGATTAATTGATGCAATATCCTGCTAAACCTCCATTTTATCTTATGTGGAAAATTTATTTTCCCATATTGCTATCATGCGCACTCATAATTTCGTTATACCCCTCTGTATTAGCTCATAGCCTAAGCTATGGACCTATCGGGGTGCTACTCATTGGTCTGATTATCGCACTACCTTACAGCCATCGAACCTTGGGGCCACCTATCACGCTTGGCAAACGTGCCATCCGATGGCTACAACTTATATGCCACCAAATAGGATTTTTAGTCGTATATCTCACCTTATGCTACCTACATCAACAGTTTATAATGCCTCACCCAAAATCGACCGCCTCGATGATCCCAAGCTACCCCATGATTGGCCAATCATGGCTATGGCTCACTGGATTAACTTGGTCATTTAGTTATCTACAATACACCCAACAATGCTTGCCTACAGTATCCCATGCGTTTGGCTTATCAACCAATCATAGCTGTCATCTAACATTTTCTATCAACTTTTATATTCGCCAGGCGATTTATACCGGTTATAGCACCGCTTGGATATTACTGGGCCTTTGGGGATATCAGCAAGCGATGCAATATTTACAATTACCAATCCAGTGGGGATTGAATATACATCTGATCATCATTTGGTTGTTTTTATTAACCTTTGTTACATCTAAAAGTTGGTTGCAAGTCATCAAACCATGCATCCAATATAGGATACCCCTAGGGATGATTCATCTATTGACCATCGTTGGCACAATTATCTTCCTTATCATCGCTCAACAACTATATCAAATATACCAAATCCCCAGCTATCAGAGTTGGTTTACCCTCCCACAACTTTCGCTACCTTTTATTGAATTCAGCCATACTTATTTTGTTTATGGCGTGTTGATAGCATTAGCGTTATTATGGACTTGGCAAATTGCTCAATTCTGTCAAGGATTAACATTGTTAGATATAGGACTAGCATTGGGTCTTATGCCACTGGGGTGGCTGATATGGGGACAGACTCGATGGGATGATGGGCTGATTGAATATGATCAGCTATGGATCATTGTAGCCACAATTGTCTATCTGATAGCTGGCCTGTCTTGGCGTCAATCAACTCATGTATTCTTTTTTAGTAATACGTATATCTTTGGGATCAAAGATAAACATCGCTCACCTTTATTCGCACTACAAGGATTATTAACAACTTTATTATTTGGCTTACCCATTTGGCTCGCCGGTGGCCAACCTTGGTACGATATCTTAGTATATTTATTCACTGCACCAGCACTTGTTATTAGCTTAGCTATGATCATTAGGATACCCTGGCGATGGCGACAACATATGATGCCATCACGATGATTCAAGCCAACCTATCTTCTTGGTATCAGGCGTTGGCCCGTCTAGCCCATAAAGTAAAAATTTTATTGCATCAATATCGCGATCATCCTCAAGGTTATGGCACCGGACTTAAACACGTACTGTTACTATTTTGGCACACTCGCCATCCGCTATGGTACTTAGTTCGAACGGTCGCATCTCAACCAGAACACTATCAAGCATGCTGCCAAACCTATCTATCTCGACTCAGTCAAGCAGTCCGTAACCAAACATTTTCCACACTTGAGCAACAAGCACCCAGAACGTTGCGTTCGGTGCAATGGCAACATCATCGATTCTTCCGTTTTATCAAAACATGGTATTTATTAACCTGTGAATTGATTGATTCGATCATTGAACGAACACCCATGTCAGCTGCCTTGCAAACCAAGATACACTGGTTCAGTCAATGGTATATCAGTGCTCTATCTCCCGCGAATATATATTTTATCAATCCCACCGTCATTGAAACCACTTGGCGTAGCAAAGGATTAAATTGGCTCCATGGATTAAACCACTGGTTAAGTGACTGCATCACCAACCAAGGCTATATTCAATTTAATCAAGACGCACATCATGCGCAAACCATCGGTATCGATTTAGCAACAACCCCCGGTCATGTAGTTTACCAAAATGAACTGTTACAACTACTGTATTATCAACCAACGACGACTAAACGACGACCGGTGCCTATTTTAATTGTCCCATCTTGGATCAATAAGTATTACATTTTTGATTTAAGACCAAAAAATTCTATTATCCGTTGGCTGACTAAACAAGGATTCAGTGTTTTTATCATATCTTGGTGCAACCCAGATGAACACAAGGCTCATTTCACCCCAGCAGACTACATCCATCAAGGGATTATCAAAAGCATTGAGTATATCCGCCAAGCCTGCCAAACCGATCACCTCCACACCATAGGCTATTGTTTGGGCGGAACATTGTTAGCCTGTGCGCTCGCACTATGGGCTAAGCGCAATGCCAGTCACCCAATCACATCGTTGACTTTAATTGCAAGTTTATTAGATTTTAACCAAGCTGGACGATTAGCGGCTCTAGCCAATGGTAAACAATTGAACTGGTATCAGACATTAATCGACCAATACCCACTATGGGACGGTAGACGATTGGCAACGGTATTTAATTTACTAGAGCCTAATGAATATATTTGGCCATACTGGGTCAACCGTTATGCACTTGCTAAACCAGCACCTTATTTGGATGCTTTGATTTGGTCCGCTGATTTAACCCATAGCACCAAGGCGATGCAACGATTTTATTTATTTGATTTATATCAACTCAATTGCTTGGCACGCCAGCGGCTATACATTAATGATCAACGGCCATTATTGGCCAATATTACGACCCCAACCTTTGGAGTGTGTTTTACAGATGATCTCATCACCCCTAAAGAGTCTTGCTTAAAAAGCTTTCAGCAGCTCTCTCAACAACCTCAAATTATTATCGCTCATGGCGGTCACTTCAGTGGCTTAGTCAATCTGCCCCATCATTGCAAACGCCATTATCAAATGATTCAACCAACCGCTCAATCGCGTCAATCCGGATCTTGGTGGTCTGCTTGGGATAACTGGCTTTTGCATTTAGAGCAACCCATACATACAGCTTTACAACCGATTATTATCAAAAACCAACCACCTGCACCTGGGCAATACTGTTTAAAATCAATTATTCCGACTTGTTGCCACTGTTAACTTTTTTACCTAACAAACCAATAAACAACCAGTCTTTTAATGAACAACCCAACTGACGCTGCTTGATTTGAAACATCCAAAAATGGTATCTAAACATCATAGCCAACGCAAACCCAGTCAAGCCAACGCAAATAAAGGAACTAAAGAAAAAACCTTGGATAAATGACAATATACCATAAATCGATATGCCTAAACCAATAAGTAAAAACATATAAAACATCCGTCTCATATCAGCTAGGCGGCTTACCAAAGCGTTCTCATCCATATCTAAACGCCGCATGGCTAAGTCAAAATTTTCAATATTTTTAGCTCTATTAATTGAAAACAATTGCCTAAATTTTTGATTCAAGTCCCGCGCAGGTGCAACCAAAAAATCTTTACTCATCCACGATGAGACATCAAAAAATGGCTTAAACCTTCTTTTAACACGTTGGGTGATTTTCATCGACAGTCATCCTTATCCGCTAGATTGATATTTAAGATAATCACTACACTTTTCAAATTATAGTCTAAAATAATGTATAAAGTGAATAAATCAAGGAGTGATAATCTTTTGTCTAAATTTAGCTCAGAACAAGCCAAACAATATTGGCAACAGTTTCCAGACCCAGCTGTACAACAAATAATCAAAGCAATGGAAAGTGTGGAACATTGGATTACCGGTCATAGCCCCGAAACAGAACAGGGCCTTAGCCGATTAGGAAAAAGCATTGAATCATTCAAAACAGCCCCTGTCCTTGAGTTTAATTATCAAGAAGAAATCATTACCATTTTAGCAAATATTAAAACAGGTCGATGTATCTATTTATTACACGAATTAGAACAATGTTATCCTGGGATCACCGCTAAACTGATAAGTTACGCTCAAGAACACTGTGAATATGTTGGCGATCCGATGAGTGTTTTTTTAAGACGCAATATCGTTTTTGAACGCCTACGAATTATCAACCGAATTTTATCACCGAAACGCATTGAATTAATTATCAATGCCCTTGAATAATTATAAGGATAGTATTATGCATATAATCAATCGGATTGTTTGGCTTACCCTAATCAGCATGCTATCTCCTATAGGATTGGCATGTATTGGTACAGATTGCTTACCACTTATTGAAGCCAATACTCGTTCCAGTTCAAATACCATCACTGCCGTCGACAATAAGGTAGAAGACATTCAATTAAAAGCCAATAATGAATTAACATATTGGGAATTATTTTTAAAAAACTATCTACATGCTAATTACGATCCCAACACCTTAATTCCATTATCACCATTTATTGAACAAACACCTGGCATAGACACCAGTGCATTCAGCACCTTAAATCAAACAAAAACAGTTGCTGCAACATCAGCAGCTGAAGATACGCAATTATTAATTAATAAAATATTGACCAATGATGTCAATTTATCCAACATGATGAATAATGATTTTAATGACATCAATCCCTATGGTGGGACCACAACCGCAAGTGGTGGATTATTTGGTTCTGAAACCACCACCCAAAATAATAATGCCTCTCTAAATATAGAGTCACTATTGGGTACCACATCGATTGCTGGTCTAAATTCAAATAATAAATCTGCAGAAAATGGTCTACCTGCAACCAATTTAATTAAACTTATCTCTGGTGCAGTCATCCCCAATGATATTGATCAAGCCATCGGCAATCGTACCAATGAAGAGTGGAGAAATTATTTAGCCAGAATCTGGTCTATGCAAGCCAAACTTTCGCTTGTATTAGGCAACTTCTATAATATGCTGCGACATCGAGAAGGCGGGAGTCAAAGTCCTGCAGCTCTAGAAGCTCATCATGCCAACAAACGGCTTGACGATCCCAACTGGTTTGATGACATGCAAACGGCCAGTCCTATTCGCTTACAACGAGAAATCGTTTTCTTATTGGCAGAAATGCAACGCACTCAACATTTAATCCAGCAGCAAGATGAACGAATACTAGCTACGCTATCTGCTGTTTTAGCACAAGGTGTTGAGACAGGACAAGAAATGATGAACTTAGCCGAAGAAGTGCAAAAATCTATAGATGAAGCCCAATCGGTTGAAATTCCTGACTCTACAGATATCCCAGATCTGAATGATATTAATATTTAAACACGAGTACTCCATAATATGCCGTATTTTAATACGGCATATTATCAAAGCTTACTGAACAGCGATAGACGGATGGCAGCAGGCAACGTTCAATGTCATAAAGCTCTGTACCTCAGTTCATACTTCAAAAAACAGCCAATTGCTCCAAAATAGCAGTCGTTGATAAGCCGGGCAGCTCTGCTAATACTTGGACTTGTCCACCATAAGATAACACTATATCTGCACCAACAACATCTTCTAATCGATAATCTCCACCTTTTACCAATATATCGGGTCTTATCAAATCGATCAATGCACAAGGCGTATCTTCAGAAAATGATACAATCCAATCCACACAAGTCAACGCCGCTAAAACGGCCACCCTATCTTGCAGGGTATGGATAGGACGATTGGGACCTTTTAGCCTGGTAATCGAATGATCCTCATTAACGGCAACGATTAATCGACTACCTAATCGTTTAGCTTGCTGTAAGTACATAATATGACCGGGATGAATAATATCAAAACATCCATTGGTCATCACAATTCGCTCACCATGGCTTCTTGCTGTATTAACCGCTTGCATCAAAGTGTCTATCGGCATAACTTCCGGCGACATTGTATCGACTGATGATACTGCATGCTTTAATTCGGTCATCGTCACGGTTGCTGTGCCTAATTTTTCTACCACTAAGCCAGCCGCTCGATTGGCGATCTCAACGGCAATATCCCATGGCAATTGACTCCCGATAGCCCCGGCTAACGTTGCAATAACGGTATCCCCAGCCCCAGTTACATCAAAAACTTCCCGCGCATGAGTGGGTAAATTAATTGAAGCGCGCTCATCACCAAAAATTAAACACGCACCATCTGGTCCTAGTGTGACTAACAATGCTTCTAATTCACAGGCTTGAATCAATGGTTTGGCTCGACGCTCCAAGTCAGCAAGCGATGTCCAAGAACCAATGATGGTTTCACATTCATAACGATTAGGCGTTAGTATCGTAGCGCCTTGATAACGATGATAGTTATTACCTTTGGGATCAACCAACACAGGTTTGCCATAAGCACGGGCTGCTTGAATCAAAGCTTGTGGATCATCAATCGTTCCTTTGGCATAATCAGAAATAATGACCACATCGGCTTGCTGTACTGCAGCTAGATACGCTTGCTCAAAATCAGGCGTTGGTGACTCGGCAAATTGTTGCTCAAAATCTAAACGAATCAGCTGCTGGCGCAAGCTCATAACTCGTAATTTAGTAATGGTTGCATGTTTGGATGAGCGATCGAAATGAACCTTAATTTGATCGTTTTCTAAACTATTGGCTAATCGTGCCCCATCTCGATCGGCACCAACTCTCCCGAACAAAGTCACTTGACAACCCAATGATCGACCATTTAAAGCAACATTAGCCGCACCGCCTGGCCGTTCAATCATCTCATGAATTTGTACCACTGGTACTGGCGCCTCAGGTGAGATACGGGTGACTTGCCCATGCCAAAATTTATCAAGCATCACATCGCCGATCACCAGCAAATGGATATTATCAAATGAAGGAATTTGTTTTATCATGAACGCTAAATTCCGATGCATTAAGTACAACTATTGCCACATTTTAACATATTAAAACTATTTAGCATATATATTAACCAACTATGAAATTATCAAAACATCACTTAATCAATCGCAGTCGCTTAAGTCTAGAACGATGGCTGATCCATTTAGGATTCTTTGTTTTAAAATTGCTGGTTCAATTACCACATGCTACAAGCCTACGGCTAGGCCGCTTACTGGGATACGGCTTGTACTATAGTGCTGCTCGATTGCGCCACATCACCACTGTAAACATTCGTCTTTGTTTCCCCCAACTTCATATGTCTGATCAAAAAAATCTCATAAAAGCAAGTTTTGCTGCCACCGGAATGGGATTGATGGAAGCAGGAATGGCTTGGTTTTTACCCAACTATCGTCTCTATAATAAGGTTGAATTACAAGGACTACACCACATCAAGCAAGCCTTAACACATGGCCGAGGGGTTATTTTGCTCGGCTCTCATTTAACGACTATCGAAATCGCTGGGCGGCTATTTGCCAAATACATGCCCTTATCGGTGGTATTTCAGATCACCAAACACCCGCTACTCAATCAATACATCAACCATTATCGCCAAACGATTTACCAAACGTTAATTCCTAACAACGATATTAAGCAGCTTTTTAATTGTCTAGCAAAAAACCAAATTGTCTGGACTGCGCCCGATCAAGCACCTAAACACCAACGAGCAATCCAAGTGAATTTTTTTGGGCTCCCAACACCAACCACCACAGCAATGTCTAAATTAGCAGTGTTAAGTCAAGCACCCATCATCCCGGTCACGTATTATCGCAAACCTGATGATGCCGGCTATCGATTAACTGTCCATCCACCATTAGAACATTTTGGCAACGATCCATCGCACGATGCGCTGCGCTTAAATCAATGGTTAGAAACTGTGATTCACCATAGTCCTGAACAATATCTTTGGCAATACAAACGCTTTAAACCGATAACGAACGATCAAGTCAATTATTACGATCAGTCAAACAATGAGATCCCTTAGTTGGCAGTTGAGCAAAGCACCATGCCAACAGATATAAATACGTATGACTCTCTGTTGTATCTAGTAATAATGAGTTGGCCAAACAACCAATACCCATGATAGCAACCAATCCTCGTGCTAATAATTTTGACCATGGCGGCAATAGTGCACTCATCCCCCACTGTATTGCAAATAATCCCAACAACATCAGTAACCCGAACACACCAAACTGAATAGCCAAATACATATATTCATTGTGAGGATTATAAGTTACAAAATCATCTGCAGTCACATGAACCCGATAGGCTTGATACACACTGGCTGTGCCTGAACCTATCACAGGACGGTCGGCAATAATCTTAAGCCCTACTTGCCAAAAATTAAGTCGCAATCCCACATCTGAATATCGTTGACCATCCTGATAATGCTGATAATCACTATAAATCGCATCAATCCGTTGACGAGTGGTATCACTGTATTGATAACTAAGACCTAGAAGTCCCAACATGATAGAACCGAGCACCAACCAACCTCGCCAACTCAATCGCGCCCAAGCCAACACCACCACGGCAACCGATAATAAAACATAACCGGTACGACTAGTATTAATAGCTAATAAATGAAACCCCATCAATCCCAGCCAGCCCCACAACCACATCGAAGGTTTAGCAGCAAACCATTGATAAACAACCACCAAATAAAATGCACACACCATCAAAAAACTCATATGAATATGAGACTTAAATACAGCCCCATGACCAATATGACTGTGACCAAATGTCAACCAACCCCAAACGTGCAAATAAGATAATAATAAAGTTATTGTCATCGCTAATAAAAATCCGAATAAGGAGACATAACTCACCACTCGATCGCGCAATAGATACATCCACCAACCTGCGATTATAAATTTACTTTGCTTGATCAATAAACTTGAGACCGCCGACCACGGAGCCTGTGTATGGTAACAACCGAGTAAAAACATAGCATAAAATAACCATAAACTAAGCCCAACCGGATGGCGCAGACACCAACGACTAGCAGTGAACAAGTGACCACTTAAAATAAAAAAAATTATCATCAAAGCGATACAAACACTAGTCATTGCCGTTGAAATCGGCAAAAAGAAACCCAGTGCAATCATTAACCCTCTGGTGAAATTATGAAATAATACCGACCAATTAGCTGACCAATACTTAGTTTGCATCATCCCCAACCTATGTATATTGATTGATTAATCATTGATAACTTTTTGTAATTTTGAAAAAACCTGACATGGGTTATCTGTAAATAAATCACCATGGCTTTGATATAAGCCAATGGTCCCGATAGACCGCCGATCGGTCAGACCATATAAACTCACCGTTGGAACACCCAATGCGGCACATAAATGACCCAACCCAGTATCCACTGCAATCGCTCCTGTCGCCCGCATCAGCACTGTTGCCAGTACATTTAAACGAAGTTTCGGCAGTACCATAACCGATGGGACAACCCGTTTAACATGCTCAACGACCAACTGCTCAGCCGCACTATACCATGGAAAAACTGCAGTGTATCCGCTGGCTATACATTGACGAGCTATCTCAACCCAATGATCTACCGGCCACAGCTTATCCGATCGGCTTGTACCATGAATATGAACAATAAAACGTTCAGGTAACGTCGACCATACTGCATCAGAACAAATCAGTCCATAATCTGGCTCCGTTTGTCTATAAGGATACTGTAATAAATCAGCAAACAAATAGCGAATTCTAGTAATAGCATGCAAATCCCATGATACCGGTACTCGTTGATGATACCAAACACTTGCTAAATATTCACGGCAGGAATCCTTTGTATAACCCCCGATCGGCCCCTTAGCCATCCTAGCTACAATAGCACTTTTTAATAATCCTTGTGCATCGATGATCAGATCATAACGATGCAATCGCAATGAACGCCAAGCTTGCCGACAGGCTTTATGATATGTGCTCGACCATGGACGAGTCCGCCATTGACGCAATGCTATCGGGATCACCCGCTTAACCGCTGGATGCATCGAGGCAATATCAGCAAAATCTTCTTCGATAACCCAATCAAATTGTATACCATCTAGCTCTGAAACAGCATCAGTCAAAGCTGGCAAAGTATGAATCACATCACCCATCGATGATAATTTAACTAACAATACCTGCTTCATACCACCAACTGCTGCTTAATCGCCGACCACACCTGGGTTGGTTGAATATCTGTTAAACAACGATAATGATCATATCGACACATACGCTGTCCACAAGGTTGACAAGACAAACCTCGAACCAATAGTTGATATCGACTGATTAACGGCGGAGTATGGGCAGGTCCACTGGCCCCATAAATAGCAACCACCGCTGTCTGTACTGCAGCGGCCACATGCATCAGCCCAGAATCATTACAAACGACTACATCAGCCATCTCTAACCAATCAATCATATCGGTTAGATTGGTCTGGCCAATTAAATTTAAACACCCCATCCCTCCACTTTGTTCAATGGCCTGACCGAGCGATTGTTCTGCTGCTGAGCCTAATAACCAAACGGCCCAACCAGCCTGTAAACACAACTGAGCTAATTGACCAAAATAATGTACTGGCCAACGCTTAGCAGGACCAAAGGCCGCACCAGGACACAGTGCAATTACCGGGCGCAGCTTTAGTGGTTCGGGAGACCAGGTTGATAATAACGCGCGTTGTCGACTTGGATCACAAGGAATTTTTGGAACTAAATGAGGCAATTTAGTAACTGTAGAGTCAAAGGCAAGCGCAATATAACGATCGACCATTCTAGGATAACGCTGCCTTTCTAAACGGCGCACATCATTCAACAACCCCCACCGACACTCCCCTAGCCAACCAACCCGCTTGGGAATTTTAGCCCAAAATGGGATCAAAGCAGATTTAAAAGAATTGGGTAATATAAATGCCCGCTGATAACGATCACGTAATTGTCGAGCGATCCGGTATCGCTGAGCGATTTGTAATTGACCATGAGTTATCGGTAATGCAATTGCTTGTCTCACCTCTGGCATGCGACAAACAATCGGGGCATAGTAATCTGGGACGACGACATCTAATATGGTGGATGGATCTTCAGCTTTTAATGCTATCAACAAAGCTTGCGCCATCACAATATCGCCCAGCCAACCTGGACTGACAATCAATTGTTGTCGCATAGATAATTAAATGACCACATAATTGTATTCATTCTAATCGATAGCATGTCCCGCAATATGGACAACAAACAGGCTGTTCAGAGGTGATGGGTAAATAAACACGAGGGTGTTCAGACCACAAGGTCGCTTCAGGTGACGGACAACAAAGTGGTAAATCCCTGTCCGTTATGACCACAGGTTGTTGCTGGGTGGATGGACTATCTATTTTGTACATGGCTCCTCTACTTACCAAATAATTATAACAAATTTTCCCCGATAAACCACTAGCGCTAAACTTGATTAAACCCATGATACTAAAAAATTCATCATGCTAATCGATTAAATTGGCTAATTGAATCTATTTTAAACATAGATATTTATTCTGTTTCATTGGTAAGCTCCGAGCAATCAGCTATACTAAATTATAAAAACTAGATAACCCATGAACAATCGCTATGCAGTATAAATACATTCCTATTATCTTGATAACTTATCTTGCAGTATTCAACCTAATTGGTTGCACCAGTCAATACCATGGCGATCTCATACGGTTTCATCGTAAAGTTGCTTCAGTGACCTTCACTGAACACCCAGCCAATCCAAAATGTACAATGATTGGTCCTATCGAAGGCCTACTTGATGAGCCGCACCCATTTTATGGTCGGACTCAAGCTCAACGCATTGATGACATGTGGGAAAATTTGGTAGAAGAAAGCATCACTATGGGTGCCAACTATGTAAAACTTAACCGATATAGCCTCCCTAGTGCGAACCAATCGGTACCACTGGGCCCTATTCAAGGCACCGCTTACTATTGCCCCTAGCAGTATATCACGAACTGATTAATTAAGAGCAAATGATGAACCACAACCACAAGTCGAACTTGCCTTAGGGTTGCGGATAACAAACGCAGCACTTTGTAAATCTTCTTGATAATCAATGGTGGCACCTTCTAAATAAGCATAACTTAATGGGTCGATAAGCAACCGAACGGGAACCGATTGCTCAGCATCTTGAATGATTTGCTCTACACAAATATCATCGGCTTGACGATTTAAATCAAACGTAAATCCATATTGAAATCCCGAACATCCACCACCAGTAATATAAACTCTTAAATTTAAATCAAGAGATCCGTCCTCTTTCCGCAACGCATGGACTTTATGAGCAGCATTGGATGTAAAAATAATATCAGGGTTAGGATGACTCATAATTTATCAACGCGACCGTTGTCGTTCTTTAATTTCAGCTAAGGTTTTACAATCAATACACTGTGTGGCCGTTGGTCTCGCCTCAAGACGCTGGATCCCAATTTCTATCCCGCACACCTCACAATAACCATATTCTTCATCTTGGATAGCTTGCAGTGCTTCATCAATTTTTTTAATCAACTTACGCTCTCGATCGCGCGTTCTCAATTTCAAACTAAATTCTTCTTCTTGGGTGGCTCGATCGGTAGGATCGGGAAAATGATTGGCTTCATCTTTCATATCGGTGACGGTACGATCCGCTTCTTCCATCAAATTCTTTTTCCACTGCAATAAAATCTTTTTAAAATGATCGCGTTGCTCCTTATTCATATACGCTTCATCTGCACCTGCCTGATACGGCTCAATTGTCATAGACATAGACTCATGGGCTTGAGCACTGGTGCTATCTGGTAAACTACCGACCACCTGCCCAGACAACTTTAGATCCCGTTTTTGATCATTTTTTGTATTATCAGTAACCATGCCTCGTACCTCGTGCTGCTCTACGTTTGTTGCTGACATATCCTCTCCTAATTTGACAACACCAATTATATATCCATAGCAAAAAATATTAGACTAAATTAATCATTTGTGCATTTGATATTGACCCAATGTTACCCGAGAATGGCCATAAAAATCCAATTTGGTTTCAATAAAATTAAATCCTGCATCTTTCATCAAGCTTTTTACCTGTTCTGCCTGGTTAAATCCATGTTCTAAAAATAACCATCCGCCATAATTTAACCAATAAGGCGCCTCTTTAATAATATCCATAATCGCTTTTAGGCCATTATAATCGGCATAGAGCGCCTCAGCAGGTTCATAATATGCCACTGCTGAGTCCAAATGGATACTATTTTTTTCAACATAAGGAGGATTACTGACCAAAAAATCAAACTTCATGGCTTGAGGCAAAGCAGCAAGCCAATCACCATGAAAAAACTGAACATGATCTAATCGATGTTTCTTAGCATTTAATTGAGCCATCGCCAATGCGGTTTGACTACAATCACTAGCAACCATTGTCCAATCAGGCCGTTCACTGGCAATAGCCAGTACAATGGCCCCACTACCCGTGCCCAAATCTCCACCTACTCGCGGAGTTTGGTCAAATAATGATAAAATTATTTCTACTAATAATTCGGTTTCCGGACGAGGGATCAGAACCGCTTTATTCATAGCCAAAGCCAAATTCCAAAACCGTTCCTCTCCGGTAATATAAGCCAACGGTTCACCCTGTTGTCGTCGATGTTGGGCAGCTTGTAAGGCATCGAATTGCTCCACTGTCAATGACTGTTCTAGCCGTTGATAAATTGTAACGGGGGACCACCCCAACACCCACTCTAATAACCGCATCGCTTCCCAGATAGCCGCATCCCCCGAAACGGCAGTCAACGCCAATCGAGCGTTAACCAACCAATCACTGATCTTATGAGACATCACTTGGTGCAACACTAATCCCTGCTGCTATCAATCGTTCAACTTTATCCCGATGCTGCAAAGGCATGCATACTAAATCTAGATGACCTGATAAAATTTCATTCAATTTATATAAAGTCAATTGGATTCGATGATCGGTAAGCCGATTTTGAGGGAAATTATAAGTTCGAATACGCTCAGATCGATCGCCCGAGCCAACCAATGAACGTCGCATTTTCGCTTGTTCATCTTGTTGTTCAGCACGCTGTTTAGCTAACAAACGGGATTGTAATAACTTAAGAGCTTTACTTTTATTTTTCAACTGAGACCGTTCATCTTGGCATTCGACAACCAAACCACTTGGTAAATGAGTAATTCGGATTGCAGAATCTGTTTTATTAACATGTTGGCCTCCTGCGCCAGAAGCACGATACGTATCAATACGTAATTCATCCATATTCAATTCAATAGACTCAATCTCTGCTAACACTGGTAAAATAGCAACCGTACAGGCAGAGGTATGCACCCGTCCTTGAGCCTCGGTCTCTGGGATCCGCTGAACCCGGTGCACCCCAGATTCAAATTTCAAATGAGCATACACCTGATTGCCAGACAGCTCTAAAATCACCTCTTTAAATCCTCCCACGTCACCAAAATGGGTATGGACTGTATCTATCTGCCAACCCTTTTGTTCTGCATAGCGCGTGTACATCCGCAGTAAATCTCCCGCAAATAACGCCGCCTCTTGTCCGCCAGTTCCTGCACGAATTTCTAAATAAATATTATGAATATTATCTAAATCATCAGGGAGCAAATGCTGTTGTAATAATTCATGCAAGTGTGTCAACTGTGCCTTATGATGCTGAATATCTTCTTTGGCCAATATCTGTAATTCCGGATCTGGCTCTACCAGCAAAGCTTCCGCTTGAGCCAGTGCTACTTCCGTTTGTTGATATTGCTCATAACTATCAACCAATGGCGCCAATCGATTATACTCTTTAGACAATGTATGCCACTGCTGTCTATCGGCTAATATGACCGGATCGCTCAGCAATCCTTCAAGCTCCCGATACCGCTCTATCAACTGCTGCAAACGTGCCATGATGGTTGTATCTAAATAAGCCATTGCAATTCTCTTTAGCGATCCAAATCAAATAATTCACACGCACTATTAAGTAACGTATCTTGTTGCTCTTGAATAGCTCGACGCAACCGCTCTGTTGGAACATGCAACCATTTATTCATTAACCGTCGAGCAAATTGCTCCAACACGGCATCTGCCGATTCCCCAGCAGCCAAATGGCGACTGGCCCAGGCTAATTCTTGTTGCTGATGTATTTGTAATGTTTTACGCAAGGCTTGCAACATATTGGTGTTCGCAACTTCCCGCTGCCATTTTTGATAACTCAATGTCGCTTGAATAATCTGCTGATCTGCAACCTCAGCTGCCTTCTTCCGAATCAGCCAACCATCATCAACTACTTTTTGCAAACTATCAATATTGTATAAATTGATAGTTGGCAGGTCATTGACTTGTTCATCGACATTGCGAGGCACACCTAGATCAAAGATCCAAACCGCTTGCTTAACACTAGCCAACATTGCTTTGGTTAACAACGGTTGATTCACGGTACATGCACTAATGATTACATCAACGGTGGGTAATAACATTGGCAACATAGCCATAGAAACAACTAATTCCCCAGACCACTGCCGCGGTAAATCAACCCATGGAGCATCTCGGCTAACGGTCAACCAATGGGTCGCACCTTGTTGGCGCAGATGGGTCGCCACTAACTGACTGGTTCGACCAGTGCCAATCAATAAAATACGTTTACTAGAGAAATCCGGCAACTGTGCTTTCAACAACCCCACCATGGTACAAGCAATACTAATAGATTTGGCATGCAGCGGCGTTTGAGACCGAATTGTTTTAGTAAATGCAAATACCTTATCAATTAAATACTGTAATTGTTGACCAATAGTTCCGGCTTTTCTCGCTATCAGATATGCTTCTTTCATCTGCCCCAATACTTGGGGTTCACCTAATATCATCGAGTCCAAACCACAAGCAACACGCATCATATGATTAAATACCTGAGTGCCTTGATATTTATAGGCATGCGTGGCCAACTGAGAATAGGCTATATCCCGATATTGTGCTAACCAAGATAATAACTTATCTGGGGAACCGATTTGACTATAAATTTCTGTACGATTACAAGTCGACAAAATATAGGCTTCTCGAATTCGTGTTGTTTTTGATAAACATTGCAACGCATCGGACAAATCATCGAGAAGAAATGCGACTTGTTCACGTAATTGTATCGGAGCTGTATTATGACTGATACCAACTACAACATGGGACACTTTATCACCTCTCCACTAACTGGCTCATGAAACACCTATGATCTTGCATCGATTTCATCCAGATGATATTTACGGCTATGGTCTTTCACTAATTCAATTAAATATTGTACTTGTTCAACAGAGGTATGGCGATCAATCCCATGGCCTAAATTAAAAACATGGCCGCTGCCATCACCATAATCAGCCAATACTTGTCTAACGGCAACCTCAAGGGCTTGCCGAGTCCCCAACAATGTTGCTGGATCTAAATGACCTTGCAACGCAACACGAGAGCCAACCATAGAACGAGCAGTTGCTACATCAGTCGTCCAATCCAAACTTATCGCATCGCAACCAGTGGTTGCGATGGCATTGAGCCATTGACCACCATGTTTGGTAAACACTATCACCGGAACATAGCGATCGGCTTGCTGGCGACGTAGTCCAGCGATAATTTGACGCATATAAGCTAATGAAATGAGTTGATACTGCTCACTGGACAACAATCCCCCCCAAGTATCAAAGAGCATAATCACATCTGCACCTGAAATAATTTGTTGATTCAAATACTCTATAATCACCTGAGTTAATCGAGCTAATAATTGATGGAGCATTGATGGATTTTTATAAATCCATGACCGAGCAACTAAAAAATCCTTACTCCCAGAGCCTTCAATCATATACGCTGCTAAAGTCCAAGGCGATCCGGCAAACCCTATCAATGCCTGCTGAGCAGGTAAAGCAACCCGGACCTGTTGAATTGCTTCAAACACGTAATTTAAATGATCTAATGCTGTATCACCACGCAATTGTTTAATATCAGCCAATGTCTGAATCGGCTGATTAAAACAAGGTCCTTGCCCCTCTGAAAACTCTACCGGACAACCCATTGCATCAGGCACAACCAAAATATCAGTGAAGATGATAGCTGCATCTAAAGCAAAACGACGCAAGGGTTGTAACGTAATTTCACAGGCTATATCTGGATCTTGACACATACTCAGAAAATTTCCAGCCTTAGCCCGCAATGACCGATACTCTGGTAAATAGCGACCGGCTTGCCGCATCAGCCAAATAGGCGTATAAGGCACCGATTGACGGGTCAGTGCTCGAACCACGACCGGCGCAGCCGTTGAGACAACAGGTGGATTATTCATCATTTCGGTTTTTAATTAAAATATGTAAATTAAGATAAGGGCGTAACCAGGGACGAGATTGTTTTAGAGTACTGGGTAATTCGTGTAAAGCTTGAGCAGCCTCCGCTCTGGTTGGATATGTACCATAAATTAAAATATACCAAATTTTCTGATGTAATTTGGTTTGAATATAATAGGTCTTAGACTCTAAATGATGCTGATGCACAAAACGTTTCAAAGCATCTAAATCATGGACTCCAAACAATTGAATGGTATAGTAATGTTCATCGACAGCCAATACCGCTTCTGAATCATCGATACTCGATGGCTCGGTTGCCTGCACTTGGACTGATTTGGTCTGGTTATCAGCAACAACGGCCAATGGTGCCTCAGCTATGGGTTGTGTCTCCGGTGTCGATAGTTCAGCAGAAAGCAGATTATCAATCGCCTGAATGTCATCTAAAAAATCTGTAGATTCAACAACCGATTCATCCTCAATGAAAGCTGGTAGAAACACGGGCTGGGTGATCGGTGATGTATAATATAAATACAAAGCGAATAATGAGCCACTTAATAAGCACCCAGATCCCACCAGCCACGAATAAGGATATTGTAATAAAAGATTCTGTAAACCAGATGATGGTGGCATTGCCAGCTGCTCAATAAACCATTGCCGTGCTGATTGATTAATTCTCGCAGGAACACCTTTAGATGTTTGAAATATCTGTTTAACCAAATCTGATTCAAGGATTGTTTGGGGGAGCCCCACTTGCTGTAATCGATGCATCAAGTAGTTTTTGGTTTCTTGTAAATCAAATGGTTGTAATTCAATAATCTGTAAGTTATCTGGATTAACAAGCTGGCATTGTTCTAACAAAGTACGTTGACCCACTAATAATAATTGCAAATAACCCTGGGTATTAGCATGGATCCAAGCGTCAAAAATAGCCAACAAAGCATTGGATAATAAATGAGCTTCATCGATAATAATTAATAAATATTTTTGTTCATGGGCTAAAATAGGCAACAATTGAGCAGGTTCAGTTAATCGGTTTTTTAATCCCAAACAATGTTCAATTTTGGTTAATAATACATCAATAGCTAATAATTTATAGCTCTCTAACATCACTTTCGACTCAATTTGCCGAACAATTGATAAATATTGAACAAACGTTGTTTTACCGATCCCTTCGGAACCTACAATCAATTTCATGGCATGATTATACTGACAAAGATGGCTTAATAACTCATCATGAGTTTGCCAAGATGGTACTTGGTAGATGGTTTGTGATTGTCCAACAAATGGATCTTTATCTAATTTTAATTTCTGCCAGTAAGGGGCGGCCTTCTCAGCCACGGATCCATCACGCGCCTTCATCGAGTTCTCCTATAGATTTTCCAAGCTACGCTTGCATATCTGATTATTTTTTAACCTATAGCTTAATGATTTAAGATTTAAACGATTATTGTAACCTATGCGACTCTACTTTTACTAGCCTGTCGGCTAGCTTACAGGAGGTACGATCAAGATTGTGGTTGCAGAGCTTCTAGAATAGTACCGAAAACGGTTTGAACATCTTCGATATAGACACTATCGACTGTATCTAAACTGGCTAAATCTTCGAACACGCTATCACTCATGCCTTGTTGAGCATTTAACATTAAATAAGCCGCCCCATCACCACTTCGTTTACCAGCGTGTACTTTAGTTTCCTGATCGCGTGCAGGGCGTAGCGCACTGAATCGCTTCATTTGTCTGAATTGATTGTCAAATTTGGCCAATACATCTCGATATTGGCCTAAAATCTCAAACAAAGCTGGATCAGCGTCACTCACTTGACCTAATTGCTGAATAAAGGTTTGCTTACCTATAGACTCTAACTGTGTTAAGAAATACTCATAAGCAGCTCGTAAACGCTGTTTATGTCTTTCTATTCGTTCAATGGCCTTGCCCGATTCACTTGTCTGCTCATCATCTACAATCAGTGACAACATAACATTTGTCTGAGGTTCAATAAGCGGTGCAACCGGCATGTAAGCTTTCGTCTTTGCCCAGTGACCTGCTAATGTAGACATGGCTTCGACAATTGCTAATAAATTGTCCTCTTCAAGCTCTGTTTGTTCGTCTACACATGGTTCATCACTAGTGTCCCAATCATCCCAATCCTCATTGTTCGCTGCAGGCGACTCAATCGAATGAGGCATCAGTCCATCCATTGGCACACTTGGAGGCGTTGTTTTGAGTCTTGCCTTTGAACGTTGCAATTGTTCCGGGGTAAACGGTGCTGATGATACATGCCCACTAGCCACTGGAGATAAATTTGCATGTTTTTGACCATTGGTCCTCGGTGTTAGTCGCTGTTTATCAGTAGCATTTGCAACATCCCCTTGTATTCTTGGCGATCTTGCCGAAGGCACAGATTTATCCGTTGGTTCATTGTAACGGAGGCTGGGTAAGAGTTTTGTTCGAAAAGATTTAATCATCTCTTTTTTATGCTTATCGGTAATATTGACCCCATATTTTAGACGCTGAATCACTTGGTACTTTGTTAATGGTTTATCTTTGCTTGTCTCCATATTGACTTTTTCATGAATCATTTCGAAAGCTTTAACCGACAGCTTCCCAAACGGATTTTCTGAGCTTTTGCATAACAATCGATATTCGGTAGCAATTTTACTGGCTTGTTGTTCACTCATGTTTAATCGTTTAGCAATACTTGCATTACTGATCACTTGCTGTGTTTCTTGATCGATTTGTCGTTCAGGGATATGAGCCAACACAAATTCTAATGATGGATTTTTACATAATAATGAGCTGGGCAACCACGACAACAATCTGCCAGTTAAAACTTGTACTACTAGCTTATCTTGAACACCAGCAGCATCAATAATGTGGCACAGCGTGCCTCGATTAAACCGACCAGCTTTTACCAGCCCAATATGTATACAGTTTTTGTACTGTTCAATAATCTTTTTAGCCATATGTGGGCCGACTATTGATGTTTGCTCCATCAATTGCTCATTATCAGGTAACTTAACAACCAGTGACTCAAGATATTGATCGTAACTTCCATCATTATCAGGGGACCGCCAAGTTGGACTAACCATTGGCGACGGATGGATAACGGGTAACGCACTAAGCTGTAATGGAGGAACAATCGGCGTTACTGTCTGAGAGATTGCCTGATTAGCGACGGATGCAGGTAAATCTTCTGTCTGTGCATAATGATTAAGGGGCTGGCTTTCTTCATGCTTATCAACCAATTGTGGTGATGCCTCTTGGTTGAATAAGACCATAGACGATTCAGTTATTAAACGCTCTTCAATGTTGGTCTTAGCCAATGCTAAAGACGGTGATTTAGTCACTGCTATATGGTCTAATGCCTTATCTACCTTAAGATTAGAAGGCGCTATGATTGCATTAGAAATCAAGGCTCTTGATACGTCGAGCGGAAATTTAAGCAAATCAACTTTAATATCTACATCACGAATCGGCATCATTGTCATACGCGTTTGTAATCGATTGGTATGCCACAAAGAACTTGGGTTGCCTAATTTAAAGGTGAATCGAATGCTACCAAAAACACTAAACCGTCTGACATTATCATAATCAATCTCACCTTCTAGTGCGATAGACTCACGCCATTGATACCGAATTTGTGCACGCACACCATTGACATTTTTAGTGTGCTCTCTAAACCCATAATGATAATAAGCGAAATAGGTCGTCATATACTCATTGATTGGCACACTGGTGGCCATATCAAACCCTGCCAATGCAACTTCAAAACATTGTTGCTCAATGACT
>Ga0190280_1017_pt1 | contig 18968 bp, 18 predicted proteins | sample JAMX8_100Endo_L3_FD_131023 | JGI IMG/M metagenome (GOLD analysis project Ga0190280, IMG submission 131023) | Enriched cells of marine protists from Biology Centre CAS, Ceske Budejovice, Czech Republic - JAMX8_100Endo_L3 | ecosystem: Environmental > Aquatic > Marine > Unclassified | place: Czech...
GGGTTCAACATCAAAGTGCGCTGCAAAGCGTTGAGGCGCTTGGGATAATGTGACTCGGTCTTGGGGACGTTTGGGGCCGGCCATCGATGGCTGGACACTGGTTAAGTCTAATTGTAGAGATTGGCTATAGACTCGAGTGGACTTTGGCTAAACATGCCGTTGAAAAAGGCTTGAGAACTAAACCTTGGGTTAAAACATCTTTAGCCCCCGGCTCAAAAGTAGTGTCTGATTATTTACAACAAACCGGCTTACAGACTTATCTAGAACAGTTGGGATTTTACACCGTAGGCTATGGCTGCACCACCTGTATTGGCAACTCTGGACCATTACCAACGGCTATCAGTGAGCAAATTCGTGAACAGCAACTGGTCGTTTGCTCAGTCCTATCTGGGAACCGTAATTTTGAAGGTCGTATTCATGCAGATGTCAAAGCCAATTGGTTAGCATCACCACCTTTAGTGGTAGCCTTTGCAATTGCCGGCACACTTATCGATTTAGAACATGAACCACTCGGCGTAGATGCCCAGCAACAACCGGTGTATCTAAAAGATATCTGGCCGAACTCAAATGACGTGCAAACTTTATTACAAACCATTCATGCAGATATGTTTAAAAACAACTATCGAGACGTATTTGCTGGCGATGCCACCTGGCAGCAGCTACCGATCAACGACAACGACAGTTATCAATGGCATGACTTGTCAACCTATATTCGTCGCCCTGAATTTTTCACCCTACCCAATCACAGCAAAGATAATATCGATCGAGCTCATATCTTAGCCCTATTAGGCCACAGTATTACCACCGATCATATCTCACCGGCCGGTGCTATTCCAGCCAACACGCCCGCTGGAGAATATTTATTAAAACAGGGCATCGCCAGTGCTGATTTTAACTCTTACGGAGCTCGTCGCGGCAATCACGAAGTGATGGTACGAGGGACATTTGCCAATATTCGTATTCGCAACAAAATGCTCGATGATCAGGAAGGCGGCTGGACTAAATATATACCCGATGGCTCACAGACAACCATTTATGACGCGGCGATGCGTTATCGAGCTGCGGATATACCGACCATTATCATCGCAGGCATGGATTACGGCACCGGATCATCTAGAGATTGGGCAGCTAAAGGCACTCGCTTATTGGGCATTCGAGCAGTGTTAGCTGAAAGTTTTGAACGTATCCATCGCAGTAACTTAGCAGGGATGGGAGTTTTACCACTTCAATTCCCTGAGTCTATCAATCAAAAAACACTCCAATTGACCGGCTCAGAACAAGTCAGTGTAACCGGGATTGATGCTATTGAGCATCCCAGACAATCTGTAACCGTGACTATCTATTATCCCGATCAATCGACTCAATCGCTACAAGCAGTCGTTTGTTTAGAAACTGAGGATGAAATCAACTACTACCGTCACGGAGGTATTTTAAATTACGTGCTTCACCAATTATTATCCAAATAATTGTTTTAGCATCGCACCGATAGCAGGTGGGGACTGTACCGTATGCACACCAGCTTGCTTAAGCGCTTTAAACTTAGCGTCAGCAGTGCCTTTACCACCTGAGATAATAGCCCCGGCATGTCCCATACGCTTGCCTGGAGGCGCAGTCACACCAGCAATATAAGCCACCACTGGCTTAGATACCGACTGTCGAATAAACTCAGCAGCTTCTTCTTCGGCTGTTCCGCCAATTTCACCAACCATCACTATCGCTTCAGTTTCAGGATCTTGTTCAAAACGCTCTAAAACATCAATAAAGTTAACGCCACCGATAGGATCGCCACCAATCCCAACACAAGTACTTTGACCCAATCCCAAATCGGTTGTTTGTTTAACCGCCTCATAGGTCAACGTGCCCGATCGAGAAACAATCCCAATCTTACCTGCTTGATGAATGTGCCCTGGCATGATCCCAATTTTACATGCCCCAGGAGTAATCACACCCGGACAATTAGGCCCAACCAACACCACCTCTGGATGCTGACGTAAATAATATTTAACCGCGAGCATATCCAACACAGGGATCCCTTCTGTGATACAAACAATAAGTTGAATTCCAGCATCTATCGCTTCAATAATAGAATCTTTACAAAATGCCGCGGGGACGTAAATAACTGAGGCATCTGCACCGGTTGCTTTAACCGCTTCATCTACGGTATGAAAGACCGGTAAGTCTAAGTGTGTCTGTCCACCCTTCCCTGGGGTTACGCCACCAACCATATGGGTGCCATATGCAATCGCTTGTTCACTATGGAACGTTCCTTGTTTACCGGTAATCCCTTGGCAAATAACTTTGGTATGTTGATCAACTAAAATGCTCATGATTGCACCGCCGCAACAATACGCTTAGCCGCCTGCTCTAAATCATCAGCTGCAATAAGATTCAATCCACATTCATTCATTTTTTTAGCTCCTATATCGGCTCGATTACCCTCTAAACGTACAACCACAGGCACGGTGATCCCAACTTCTGAGACTGCGGCAATAATGCCGTCGGCAATTAAATCACATCGAACAATCCCACCAAAAATATTCACTAAAATACCAGCGACACCTGCATCGGATAAAATGATTTTAAATGCTTCGGTCACTCGTTCTTGAGTTGCACTACCGCCTACATCTAAGAAATTAGCAGGCGAGCCACCTTGTAATTGAATCATATCCATTGTTGCCATCGCCAATCCAGCACCATTGACCATACAACCAATATTGCCCTCTAAAGGAATATAATTTAATGACCAATCATAGGCTCGATTCACTCGCTCATCCTCTTGGCTCTTATCTCGCCACGCCAATAATGCCGGTTGACGATACAATGCATTATCATCGACATGAATTTTTGCATCCAAGCACAAGAGATCGCCAGCAGTGGTCAAGACCAATGGATTAATTTCTAACAAAGCCAAATCACGCTCTACAAACAATCGGCTTAGATTGGTTAACATCACAGCTAATTGCTTGTGCTGCTTGCTCGATAATCCTAAAGCAAACCCTAATTGGCGGATTTGATACGGCAATAGACCAAATAAAGGATCGATAAATACAGTTAAAATTTTCTCTGGGGATGTCTTGGCCACGTCTTCAATATCCACACCACCTGCCGTTGACATCATGACCGCCACACGTTCACTCGACCGGTCAATAACAGCGCTTAAATAAAGTTCTTGGGCAATATCACAAACCGGCTCAATCAGTACTTGATGCACTGGCTGACCGGCGGCATCGGTTTGGTAAGTCACCAATCGAGTGCCTAACATAGCCTGAACTGCCTCCAGTAAGGAGGCTTTGCTTTCAACCAAGCGGATCCCGCCACTTTTACCTCGACCACCTGCGTGTACTTGAGCTTTGACCACCCAACGATTGCCTTGTAAGCGCTCAACCATTGAAGCGGCTGTATCTAAGTCACCGACCACCTCACCTGAGGGGATAGGTACATCATATTGAGCCAACAAAGCCTTGGCTTGATATTCATGTAAATTCATTATACTGCCTCATTATATATCCAATATCCACCGAGTCGGATCTTCTAAACCCTGCTTGATGGTCGCTAAAAATTGTACCGATTCTTTACCATCAATCAATCGATGATCGTAAGAAAACGCTACATACATCATCGGCCGAATCACCACCGCATTGTTTTCAACAACTGGTCGTGACTCAATCTTATGCATACCTAAAATACCGGTTTGAGGTGGATTTAAAATAGGAGTTGATAATAACGAACCAAAAACCCCACCATTAGTAATTGTAAAAGTCCCGCCGGTCATTTCTTCGATAGTTAACTTGTTATCACGAGCCCGGGCTGCATAGTCTGCAATCGCTCGCTCAATATCTGCCAATGACATCTGATCTACATTGCGCAACACTGGCACGACCAAGCCTCGTTCCGTAGACACTGCCACACCAATGTCATAGTATCCATGATAAATTATATCTTGATGATCAAGAGACGCATTCACTGAAGGGAATTGCTTCAAAGCAGCCACACATGCTTTAGTAAAAAAGGACATAAAGCCTAATTTAATCTGGTGGGTTTTCACAAACGCGTCCTGATAGGTTTGGCGCACCGCGATGATATGTTGTAAATTAATTTCATTAAAGGTAGTCAACATGGCGGCGGTTTGTTGAGCATTGACCAACCGTTCAGCTATTTTAGCCCTTAATCGAGTCATGGGCACTCGCTTCTCTAATCGCTCTGTAGCGATTGCCGTTGGCTCTGTAGATACTTGTGAAGATGTTTGAGGCTCTGCCACCGATCGATTATCTTGCTGGGCGGCTCGTCTAGCAGCAGGCCCTAAGGCTGCAGGTTGTTTCGGTGGACGCGATGGCTCCACAGCACTCACTGGCTCGTTGGGTTGAACCGCCGCCGTGGCAGGCATGGCCTCAGCCGCTGAGTCAATCACAGCCAATCGCTCTTGTCCAGTCACCACTGTGCCCACCGGTTTATCAATTCGAGTTAAAATTCCATGGCTAGGGCTGGGAACTTCCAATACAACCTTATCGGTTTCTAAGTCTACTAAATTTTCATCTCGTTGAACCGTATCGCCAACTTGTTTGTGCCACGCCAAAATGGTTGCATCGGCAACAGATTCAGGCAGCATCGGTACTTTGATTTCAATCGTCATAAGCGTTTCCTGTTATGTTGAAGACGTTAAGATAGGTTCCAGCGCTGTATCAACCACTTGACGCTGTTTTTGTAAGAACAATTTATAGCTCCCTGCAGCTGGAGCTGCCATGGGATCTCGTCCGACATAGTGTAACATTTGATCGGCACGCAAACACGCACGTAAATGGTGTTGAGACGCATACCAAGCCCCTTGATTTTGAGGCTCTTCCTGACACCATACCACCGTTCGAGCCTGCGGGTAACGTTGTAATACCTCTCGTAATAATTGCTCAGGGAATGGGTATAATTGCTCAATACGAATAATCGCTATACACTTCAATTGTCGGCGACGTCGCTCTTGTAGGATATCGTAATAGACTTTACCACTACACAAAATAATTTTTGTCACATCTTCATCAACCAATGCATCAACTTCTGGAATGACTAATTGAAAATAACCATCGGTTAAATCCGCAACATCAGATACTGCCAATTTATGACGCAATAAACTCTTAGGTGACATCACAATCAATGGTTTTCTAAATTGACGCAAGACTTGTCGACGCAACAAATGAAAAATTTGTGCCGGCGTTGTCGGGACCCCTATTTGGATATTGTGTTCAGCAGACAGTTGTAAATAACGTTCTAAACGTGCTGAAGAATGCTCTGGCCCTTGCCCTTCATAGCCATGAGGTAACAACATCACTAAGCCAGACAGTCGCCCCCATTTTTGCTCTCCAGAACTGATAAATTGATCAATCACCACTTGCGCTCCATTAGCAAAATCACCAAATTGTGCTTCCCAAATGACCAGCGCCGCAGGCTCTGCGGTAGAAAATCCATATTCAAAAGCCAAGACAGCTTCTTCGGACAGTACTGAATTGATCACACTAAAATAATATGGGCCACTCAATGCCGTCATCGGGGTATAAGACGCTCCCGTTTGTTGATCGTATACAATAGCATGGCGATGCGCGAAAGTGCCTCGACCTGAATCTTGTCCAGATAAACGCACTGGAATATTGCAATGCGCCAATGATGCGTAAGCCATCATTTCAGCAAATCCCCAATTGATAGGCAGCTCACCTTGCGCCATTTGTTGACGTTCTCCAAACAATTTCTGCACCGTGGGGTGGAGTGCGAACCCATCAGGCAAGGTATGCAAGGCTTCAGATAGCTTGAATAAAGTCGATTGATCCAAACTGGTATCAACCGCTTCCAACCAATCTTTTTTTAAGTATGGCTGCCAATTGACAGCAAATTCGTCGACATACTGCCCTGTCACGGTTGGGACAATGGGCTCACCTGCATCTAATTTATCACGATACGCATCAGCCATCGCTTGAACTTCAGCCTCGGTTAATACTTGTTCTGCCACCAATTGTTCTGCATACAATTGACTCACTGGCGGTAACGTTCGAATCCTTTGATACACGGTAGGTTGGGTCACCGATGGGTCGTCAGCTTCATTATGACCATGGCGCCGATAACAAACCAAATCAACCACCACATCTTTTTTAAATTTCATCCGATAAGCCAGCGCCATGTGCATCGCTGCAATGGCAGCTTCTGGATCATTGGCATTCACATGAAAAATAGGGGCTTGAACTATTTTAGCAATATCCGTGCAATATAAGGTTGAACGAGCATCCAATGGATTACTGGTCGTAAACCCAATTTGATTATTGACCACCACATGTAAGGTCCCCCCAGTTGCATAGCCGGGTGCTTGAGAAAAATTAAACGTCTCCATCACCACTCCTTGACCAGCAAATGCTGCATCCCCATGAATCACCACAGGTAGAACCGAGCGCTTTTGCTCCAAATCTTTTCGTCGCCGCAGTCGTGCTCGAACAGAGCCTTGGACCACTGGACCAATGATTTCTAAATGGGAGGGATTAAACGCTAAGGCTAAATGAATCAATCGCTCATCAAGAGCTATATCGGCTGAATACCCCATGTGATATTTAACATCACCCGAGGCTGCAGCTTGGGCAACACTGCCTTCAAATTCTTGAAACAACATCTCTGGGGATTTACCCAGTACATTCACCAATACATTCAATCGACCTCGATGCGCCATACCAATCACAATTTCTTTGACCCCATGGTCACAAGATTGTTTAATTAGCCAATTGAGCATAGGAATTAAAACTTCTCCACCTTCTAGAGAAAAGCGCTTTTGTCCTACATATTTGAACCCTAAATATTTCTCCAACCCAGTGGCTGCTAATAATTGTCGCAACACGCCAGATCGCTTATCTGCAGTCCAGGCAATTTGATGGGTTGTAGATTCTAGGTGATTGGCCAACCACTCAGTCTCTACAGGATTGGTAATATGTAAATATTCAATCCCCATCGATCCACAATAAATATGTCGTAATCGTTCATACACCGCTTGCATGGTCCGACAACCAGTAGACAATGAATCGTCAACATTTGACGACTCAGCGACCGGATCATCGGCTTGTAATCCCCAATGCGCGAGCCTTAAATTCGGTAACATACGTCGTTGAGAAAGCCCTAATGGATCTAAATTTGCTTCATGATGTCCATAGGCTCGATACGCTTGTACCAATTGCAGTTGTTGGACAGCCGGGTTATGACAAACATCATTTGCAGGCATGCTTGCCAATGTATGAGGCGAGCGAGCCAATGTTTTAAACATATCAATAATCGGTTGATGTTGAACATCGATTGTATCACCAGCCAACTTATCAAAATAATCTCTCCAAAAATCAGGCACCGCTTGACGGTCGGCTAAATAAGATTCAAATAATTGATTGATATAGCCTAAATTGCCAGCGGCTAAATGAGATTGTTCGTACCAACTTTGATAATCATTCATAGGTTAAGTCTTTTTGTTTATCATAGCTGCCTTTAACCGGGTAATGGCTTGAGTGGGATTCAACTGTTTAGGACAGCTATCAACACAATTCATAACCCCTCGGCAACGAAATACTTGGAATGGATCTTGCATACCCTCTAAGCGTTCAGCGGTCTGATCATCTCTAGTATCGGCAATGAACCGATACAGCTGCAATAATCCAGCTGGCCCAACAAACTTATCAGGATTCCACCAAAACGATGGGCATGATGTGGTACAACAAGCGCATAAGATGCATTCATATAACCCATCTAGTTTAGCTCGATCTGCTGGAGATTGTAAACGTTCTTTGACCGGAGGATTCTGTGAATTTTGTAAATAGGGCTTAATCGCTTCATATTGTTTATAAAACTGCTCCATATCGACCACCAAATCACGCACCACAGGCAGTCCAGGCAATGGCCGAATGAGAATAGGTTGAGCCAATGCAGATACCGGGGTTACACAAGCCAGGCCATTTTTGCCGTTGATATTCATACCATCGGAACCACACACTCCCTCTCGACAAGACCGTCTAAATGTCAAACTTGGATCTTGCTCAGCTTTAATTTTCTCTAACGCAGCCAATAGCATCACATCCGTATTCAACGACAACTGGTACGTATGCATATAAGGTTTTTTATCCTGTTCGGGGTGATACCGATAAATTGAAAATGTAATCGACTGGCTCATTATTATTCCTTTTAATAAATCCGTTCCTGAGGCTGAAATGATTCATGAGTATTAGGCTGCAAACTTACAGGCCGATAGCTCATTTGATGTTCACATCGATGATATAAACTATGTTTCAACCAATGGTTATCATCTCGCTGGGGATAATCTGCCCGAGAATGAGCGCCACGACTTTCTGTTCGCGCAAGCGCACTGTGTGCGGTAGCCAAGGCCACTGCCATCAAATTATCCAACTCTAAAGCTGCCAATCGAGTGGTATTAAAGGCTTGGCTTTTATCAGGCAATACCGCGTTGGCAAGCTGTTCTTGCAAAACAAGCAACGATTGTAATCCTTGCTCCATACTCGCCTGAGTACGAAATACCCCAAAATGACGCTGCATCACACGCTGCATTTGAGCACGAATTGCAAAACAATCCTCCCCACGATCAGCGGTTTGCCATCGATTATAACGAACCAACTGTTCTGTTAGCGCATCGGCTGTATAAGATTGTAATGCTAATCCTTGTTGCAGTGCATGCTGCAAATAATCACCTGTCGCCCGCCCAAAGACCACTAAATCAAGCAAAGAATTGCCGCCTAAACGATTGGCTCCATGCACCGATACACAAGCACACTCTCCAACCGCAAATAAACCATCTACTGGCGATAGAGATCCATCAGTGGCTTGCCTTAAAACTTGGCCATGAATATTGGTTGGGATGCCACCCATGCTATAGTGGCACGTGGGCACCACAGGAATGGGATCTGTAATGGGATCGACCTGTGCAAACGTCATCGCCAATTCTCGGATCCCTGGTAAACGGTGCTTAATAATATCTGCACCCAAATGATCTAATTTCAATCGCACGTGATCTAAACCATCCGGATCGAATCCTCGGCCTTCTAATATTTCTACGGCAATCGCTCTAGATACCACGTCTCTAGATGCTAAATCTTGAGCCGATGGCGCATAGCGAGTCATAAAACGCTCACCATCACGATTGACTAAATAACCACCTTCACCTCGACACCCTTCGGTCACTAAGACCCCAACACCGGCAATACCAGTGGGATGAAATTGCCACATTTCCATATCTTGGACAGGCAATCCTGCACGCAACACCATACCAAGTCCATCACCGGTATTGATCAGAGCATTTGTTGTCGACTCAAAGACTTGACCGGCGCCACCAGTGGCCAATACCACTGCTTTGGAACGAAAAAATACTAATTCCCCAGTAGCGATTGATAATCCAATCACTCCAGCAATCCCCTGGCCATCGGTCGATGGAACCAAATCAATTGCATACCATTCACTATAAATATTGGTCGCCACACGGATGTTTTGCTGGTATAACGTGTGCAACAGAGCATGGCCGGTGCGATCCGCTGCCGCACACGTGCGAATCGCTTGTTCACCACCATACTGCTTGGTTTGTCCCCCAAAAGCACGCTGGTAAATCTTACCATTCTCTAAACGAGAAAACGGCAGCCCCATATGCTCCAATTCATAGACCACCTGAGGACCCATTTGACACATATATTCAATAGCATCTTGATCGCCTAAATAATCAGAACCTTTAACTGTATCATACATATGCCAACGCCAATCATCGCTGTCAACATTAGCCAATGCAGCGGTAATGCCACCTTGCGCAGACACCGTATGAGAACGGGTTGGAAATACTTTAGAAACCAACGCCACCTGATGACCGGATTGAGCCAGCTCTAAAGCAGCCCGCATCCCTGCACCACCGGCACCTACGATAACCACATCAAATGTTTTAGTTGTTAAATGATTCAAGGGATACTCCAAATCACTTCAATTGCCCATAACAAACAACCACCAAAATACAAGATCATCACCGCATAAAATGCTTGGCGCAATCGAGTACAAGAACAATAATCGGTAGCAACTGTCCACATGCCTATCCAACCATGAATAATAAAACTGAATAAAAACATGACGGTCGCAATCCGCACCACACGCTGATGAATCAATGCTTGCCAATCGGTATATTCTAATGGCAGACACAAGAGAATATATCCCAGAGCAAGCAGTAAATAAACGAGCATATATAAAGCAGTAAACCGCTGCCATAACCAATCACGCAATCCAGATCCTGAAAAGCTTGTAGCATGCTTTACCATAACCAACATCCCAACACGACGCTGATACTGATAGTCAATCCCAGCACGATATAACTACTCACCCGAGCTTGAAACAATGAATCTGCGATTTCAATATCGAGCAATAAATGCCGAACACCAGCTAACACGTGATAGACCCATGAGATCAAAATCATCCATATCAACCCTTTGACCCAAAACAGCTGTAACCATGCGGCAGCTTGGGTAAAATCTTGCTCTGATCGGACTGCTTTTTCCAACAATCCAATCAACATAGGCAAACTAATAAATAAAATGACACCGCTCATCCGATGAAGAATAGAAACCAATGCTGGGATTGGCAATCTTATTGTCAGCAAATTCAGATACACTGGCCGCTTGCTCAACACAAAATCCCTCCATACTTCCATTTATAATTGACTGAATAGGCCTCAATTGCTTAGAGTATAGCCACTTTATACGATCACCGCAATATGGACCTAAAAATCATTGATTAATTCTCATTGACAGGCGATGATTTATTTCTTATATCTTAACTTTAGAGCGCTACTACTATTAAAATAATGGACGTAAATATGGACACTAAGCATGCAACCTTGCAATTACCTGATCAAACAACGATCCAATTGCCTGTACATCAACCAACCCTTGGACAACCAGTTATCGATATCGAGGCACTTAGCCGTTCAGGGGTATTCACCCTCGATCCTGGATATTTATCAACTGCCTGTTGTGAATCAAAAATTACCTATACAAATGGTGCAAAAGGTGAATTATTGTATAGAGGCTATCCAATTGAACAACTCGCTGAACAATCAGATTTCTTAGATGTTGCCTATCTACTATTAAATGGTCAATTACCCAGTGTTCATGAACATCAACAATTCACTCAAAAAATCAAATATTACACATTATTACATGAACAAGTCATTCATTTTTATAGAGGATTTCGTCGAGATGCCCATCCGATGGCCATTATGCTCGGAGTGGTCAGCGCACTATCTGCGTTCTACCACGATTCACTAGATATTCAAAATCCTGAACATCGTGAAATTGCCGCCCTGCGTCTTATTGCCAAAATGCCAACAATTGCAGCAATGTGTCATAAATACGCTATAGGTCAACCGTTTATCTACCCAGATAATAATCTGGATTATACCTCCAATTTCTTAAAGATGATGCTCGGGGTTCCAACGGAGCCTTATCACAATGATCCCAACATTGCCAAAGCCTTGGATTGCATTTTAATTCTCCATGCCGATCATGAATTGAATGCATCAACGGCTACTGTGCGTTTAGCAGGCTCTACCGGCGCAAATCCATTTGCGTGCATTTCAGCAGGGATTGCTGCGCTATGGGGTCCAGCTCATGGCGGAGCCAATGAAGCATCTTTAAATATGCTCCAAGCTATTGGCGATATCAAACATATTCCAAAATTCATTGAACGAGCAAAAGATAAATCCGATCCATTTCGTTTGATGGGCTTTGGCCATCGAGTTTATAAACAATATGATCCGCGAGCTAAAATTATGCGGCACATCTGTCATCAAATGTTAGATCAACTCGATGCTGCAGAACAACCATTATTCAAAGTCGCAATAGAATTAGAACGCATTGCCTTAGAAGATGATTACTTTATCAAACGCAAACTTTATCCCAATGTCGATTTTTACTCAGGACTTACATTAAAAGCCATTGGGATCCCCGTCAATATGTTTACGGTTATTTTTGCTTTGGCCAGAACCGTCGGCTGGGTCTCTCACTGGCATGAAATGATCAGCGATCAGCAACGACTTAGCAGACCTAGACAATTATATACTGGATCAGAAAAGCGAACCTTTGTACCGTTAGCTAAACGAGATCATTGAGCGTTATTTCACTCGATACCACTCGATTGTTTTCCCTAAAGCCGAGAGCCCCCAGTAATAATGGATGGTTAACAAATTACCTTGTTCATTTAATTTGGCTCTACAGTTAAAGATAAAGCCACTCATCGGATCGAGCATTTCTCCACCAGACCAATTCAATCCCTTACCTTTTAAACCCCACAGAAAATGCAATCCGGTAATTTTTTTGCCAGCACGACTACCTAAGCAACCCACACACGTTCGCCTTGGTGTCTCACCTGCTCTAAAAAACCATCGAACAACCTTAGCATTTAATCGACCAGATTTATCTATCCAAGTCTCAAAAACACCACGAACTTGTTCATCTTCATAGTATTTCCAAACACCGACTGGACTTTTAGTTTGTGCCCAAGCCATACTACAACCCATTAACCAGCCCAGTAACAATAACTTAGCTAGATCACTTATCCACCGTCCTTGCTTCAATGCACCCATAGTCACTCCATGTTCGACTTAATTATTTGTTCAATTTAATAACATTATGATTCAATGATTATTAATATTATAATCATAGTCACAAATAGAAAATTTGATAAATCTTCCCTACAGATAAAGAATTTCAGTACTTTAATCAGCCAGTTTGCTTAATCAATTGAATCACTGAATCTCTAACTGCTTCAATCGGCGCATCACCATTGACCGACATTGTCTTTGGTTGACCATGTTGTTTAGATAATGAACGATAAAACTCTATGAGTGGCGTGACTTGAGCATGATAGACGTTGAGCCGCTTTTGAATTGTGGGCTCATAATCATCTTCCCGATGTATCAACGGTTCTCCGGTTTCATCATCTTTCCCCGGTTCACGTGGTGGACAATAGGTCAAATGATAAACCCGTCCAGATGCAAGATGCACCCGTCGTTGACTCAGTCGATGGATCACAGCAACATCTGGGACCTCTAATATAATCACATAATCAATGACAATCCCAGCATCAGCTAAGGCTTCTGCTTGAACAATGGTCCTTGGAAACCCATCTAACAGCCATCCCGACTGACAATCTTGCTTAGATAGTCGTCTTTGGGTCATTTCAATAATTAGTGGATCGGGCAATAACACCCCTTGATTCATATATCGCTTAGCATCCTGGCCCAAAGCCGTTTGATTAATGATGGCCTGACGCAACATATCGCCCGTTGAAATATGAGGTATGTTTAACATTTCAGCAAGCCCTTTGGCTTGTGTGCCTTTGCCTGAACCAGGCGGACCAAGTAATAAAATACGCATATTTATTCTCTCTATTTACACTTTAATAAATTAATTAATGATATCCACAACGCGTCATTTGGGTATTATAAATTTCTGCTCGATGACGCACCTTTTCTGCTACGGCTAATAAGTCTGTCTTATATTTAAACGTCTGCCGCCGATAACCGCCAAGCCCTTCATGATAAGCTAAGTATAGCTGATATGGATCTTTAGGGTTAATCCCTACTTTTTCTTTGGCATAGTGTCCATACCAAGCAATAAAATCGACAGTATCACGAAAACGAGTCCGACTCACAAACCGCTTACCAGTACTACATTTGTACATCATCCAAGTGCCATTCACAACTTGACCATACCCATAAGCAGACGTCGGCCGACCCCAAGGTAAAAATCCAAACAACCGACTTCGCTTAGGCTTAGCTCTAGCCTTAAATCTAGATTCTTGATAAATAATAGCCATTTGTACGTGTACCGGTGTACCCCAACGTAGTTCAGCTCGTTTAGCTGCCCGATACCAGCTAGGGTGCTGCTTAAATATTTCACAAATCTGATCTGGATTTTTAGGTGGCAACACCCAACCCATTAACAATATTGCCGATAAAATCGGCACTAAGTTTTTAGTAGACGCCTTCAATTCTATGTACCTATTCAACAGTAAACATTATGGGCTCTATGATAAACGATTACTAAAATACTAGCAAAATGTAAATAAAATGGCTTATTACCGTTTTATCTACGATTGATGATTCTCATCCAAAAAATAACCCCTGCAAACCGATAAAGATTAGGAACCTATTTTTAAGATATGAATAAACTTCAACCATATGAACCAGTCCGTTGATGACTACAGAGAATTTTTCAGACTCAGATCAGCTGGTTCCTCCGTTTGCTCAGTTGTAGGCATTGGTTGTACAGGTGTGGCTGAGGAAGTTTCTATCCTTTTAATTTGTTCAGATAACTCGAATATTTTACTGTCTTTTTGAGCGCTTGGTGTAATTTCTCGATTGACCTCCAAGGATGCAATCTCTGTTTTTAAAACTGCTATTTTAACTCTATTTAAGTCATGCTCTATAGTTGCTTCGAATGCATCCTTAGAGTCGCACCGAGCACCATCTCTCCATACCTTTTGAACAGTTTCGTATATCTCTTTAGCCGATGCAACTTGTGCTTGAGCTTCTTGTATAAAGTTTTTGATACGTCCTATGTTAGCCTTTTGACTAAATTTTTCTACACGTTTTAAATCAAGCTCAGCTGCTTTTAAAAAACTTTCAGCACGCTTAAGCTCTCGTTCAAATGCTTCTTGTTTATATAAAGGACCTGATATTTGGAGTCGTTCAGGATGATCTAAAATGAAGCCTTTTTCCCTAAATTTATTAGTCAACGTTCTATAAAATTCTAACACTTCTTTACATTTTTATCGCTAAAGCTCGTTCTTTAAAAGTCGTTGGAAGTGATTTTTATTTAATTAAATACCCTCTAAAAGCCGCCTGTGCGTTTGGTAATAAATTGGATTGCCATACTTTAATATTATCAACCAACCTCCTAATAAAAATACATTATTTTAACCCAAATGAATTTTATTATGATATAATACTCGATAAGTTTTAACAGAGCTGGTCTATAAATATACAGTATAAAACTATACAGATAAACCCTATTAGATAGAGGAATGAGCTTATGAACTATATCGTTAAGTTATTTGTATATATCACTATAATCACCGGGTACAATGCTATGGCAGGCTATTTTGATGATATCAAAGAAGCAACTAAAGGCGTAGGAACGTTTTACGTGACGATTCATAATCCTACCCAAACCACTCATGAAGTTGTCGTGAATGCCCAAGTTGCAGGCCTTGGTGAATCATTTAACATGAATCAAATATCAGGTAGTGCTTCAAATCATGCCACAATAGAAGCAAATTCAACAGTCAAAGTGTTGATGTTAAAACCACTTATGACTAGATATCCCCATTATAAACAACAAACAAATGTGACGCCCCCCAAGCTTGGAACAGCATTTGTTCGAATTACTGTTGATTTTGGCCGCCAGAAGCGACCACTTATAGAGCATTTTGATGCCAAATACATCGATGAAACTTACTACCTAGACGTCCCCGATGTTGTAACATTTACCATCGAGTAAATATTAAATTAGGATTTTTTATTAGTATCACGTCTGTCTTGAAAAAACTTTTGCAGTTTCACAAGACACTCATCTTTTAATACGCCGCCCTGTACCATCATAGTATGATTAAAATACTGATAAACATCTTTTTTGGTATGAGACAATATCCCAGACCGAAGCTCAGCAGCCCCGTAAATTAGACGGTTAACTCTAGCATGCATCATAGCACCTAAGCACATCATACAAGGCTCAATCGTTACATATAAAGTACTATGATTCAACCGATAATTGTTACATCGTTGACTGGCATGACGAATCGCCACGATCTCTGCATGTGCTGTTGGATCACACTGAGTGATCGGCTGGTTCCAACCCTCAGCAACTATTTGATTATCTATAACTAAAATAGCCCCAATAGGCACTTCACCACAAGCTTGTGCTTTATCAGCAAGCTTTAACGCCTGCATCATCCATTGAATATCATCGACGTTTTGCATGCTGAGTTGCCGCTGAGCGAGCCCGACGGGCTTCGAGCCATTTTAACCGCATGGGCACACCTTGTAGCTTTAACTGTTGTCTAAAATAATTAACCAAATATTTTTGGTATGCAGCAGATATGTTATCTAACCCCGTTCCATGAATCACGACAGTGAATGGCTGGTGGTGACCTAAATGAACATATCGTAATTTAGGACGCTTACCTTGAACCATCGGCGGCGGATGATCGGCCAACGCCTGCTGAAGTATCTGGTTTAATTGGGACGTACTCAATGGCTGACGAATGGTTTTCATCAAAGCCATTGCAGTCTTAACAATCTTCCCAACACCACGCTGCTCTTTAGCAGAAATATAAATTACAGACGGATCTTTAAAAAAACGTAATCGACTATTGAGCTGTTGTTTCTGTGCTTTTAATAATAGCTTATCTAAACAATCAATCTTATTAACCGCAATTATAAACGGCTTATGATATTGTAAAATCTTATCTATTAATTTCAAATCTTGCTCACATAATCCTGCCACACCATCGATCATCATGACGACCACATCGGCTAAGCGTAATGCTCGAACAGCCTGTTCTACAGAGCTTTTTTCTAAATATGAATACGCTTGCTTATTGCGCCGGATCCCAGCGGTATCAATGAGCATCAATTCATATGAACGATACTGCACTGGAATAAATAAAGCATCGGTTGTCGTCCCTGGGCGCTCAGATGTTACCACCCGATCGGCGGCCACCAAAGCATTAATCAGCGTTGATTTCCCTGCATTCGGTCGACCGATAATCGTCAATTTCAGTGGATAACGATCATCGGCTATCTGCATATGTTCAGCATAATCTGCCGCAACATAACGGAGGCATTGCTTGCGAAGTTCAGCGATACCAATAGATTGCTTAGCCGACACCATGTATCCTGTCAACCCCAAACTAGAGAACTCACACTGAACCTGTAACGCATCGAGTCGTTCACAGCGATTCATAACTAAAACCATTGGTTTTCCCAAACGCCTTAAATACTGTAATATAGCTTGCTCTCTTGCTGTACAACCACTTGGACCATCGACTATCCACAACACTAATTGAGCCTCTTGTAATGCACTGTGCACTTGCATCATCATGGGATCCGAGCTTGAATTTATAACAAGCCCGCCTGTATCAACGAGCCAGCAGGCCAATGCATCTGATTGTAATAACCCATAATTACGATCACGAGTAGTGCCCGGCATGGTATCGACAATCGATAATCGCTGATTCACCAATGCATTAAATACACTAGATTTTCCTACATTAGGCGAGCCAACAATTGCAATAATAGGTAGCATACTAATGTATCTGATATTTAGCTAATAGACCACTACGACCGTACAGCAATACGGTTTGCCCAACTATGAATGGATCGGCCATCATCCCCAATGTATCAAATACCATCCAATCAAGCACCATGCCTGTCGATTTTGATAATAAATAGACATGTCCTTGGCTATCTGTAACCAACAATTTATGCCCTAATAACACCGGCTTACTAACATCACGTTGACGCAATCCATCTTGCCGCCAAATCACTTCGCCCGACTGCTGATTCAAACACCAAAGCGTACTGGTTGCATCGACAACATAAATCGCATTGCCATCGACTAACAAGTCTTGGTGGACTTTAATCTCAGCCGTCCAATAACGAATATCACGAGTTAAACCGATAGCAGCTAAAAACCCTTGATAAGTAGCCACATACAACCGTTCCCCTTGTAATACAGGGGTTGCAGCAATATCACACATACGTTCTTTGTCTAATAAGGTGTCTTTAGCCAAACGCTTAGTCCAACGAACATCACCGGTTGCCTGATTCAACGCAACCAGTTGACCATCGGCAAATCCAACCAGAATCATATCCTTATAAGCTATTGGCACACTCATTGAATACAAGATCATGTCCGGAACATCGTGCTGATAATACCAAAGTTTCATACCTGTGTGTAAATTCAATGCATAAACGCCACTGGCAATTTTAACAAATAGCCGCTCTCCTTCAACGAACGGGACAACCTGTAATTGATAGCCTACCCACTGCCGCCACAAAACCTCACCGTTGGCTTTATTGATAGCAATGATTTCACCAAAACTGGTGCCGGCAATTAAAACATGGCCAACAGCTGTCATCGGCATAGAAAAATTATCCGTGAACCGATGCTGCCAGCGCAATGCTCCGGTTTTCCAGTTCAGGCAATGAATGTAACCATTAGGCTGGGCAACATACACATAAGCACCGTCTATATAAGGTTGTAGATTCAGTGGCGTACGAGCCTGATGCTTAATAAATGATTGCTGCCAAACCAGCTGAAACGAGTGCTCACTAACTGTGGACACCGGTAAAGCAGGCAACGGATGAGTTTGGTGTTGGCAACTGCTGATAAGGAACATGGCTCCTATCACAATTAAAGCTATATATAGTCTCATCGCTATGAAGCGGGTAAATCTAAAGCATCGCCCAATTCAAGCATACCCCAATCGGCCATGATCATGCGAATAATAACTGCCTGCATCCCATCGGCATCTAATGCATGAGTTAACATTTGCTTCGCTTCATCATAACGATTATCTCGATAGTACAATTGAGCTTTTAATAAAGACTTGGTTTGAATATAACGATCGGGCTCGATTGCATCAAGCCACATCAATGCTTCGGCTCGATTATCTTGTTGTATAAATATTTTTGCTAAACGCAATCGAGCAATATCTTGAATGCCTCTATCCTTGGCCTGAGTGGCAACCTCTTGTAAAAACTCAATCGCCTGCTCCCATTGCTGTTGTTCAAGCGATGATTTAGCGAGAATCAATCTTGCCAAATTAGCATACACGGTTCGCGGAAAATCTTTTAATAACCGATAACTACCTGCCTGAATACTAGTGTCATCATCGTTGATCACCCCTTGGAGTATTTGGTC
>Ga0190280_1020_pt1 | contig 17727 bp, 13 predicted proteins | sample JAMX8_100Endo_L3_FD_131023 | JGI IMG/M metagenome (GOLD analysis project Ga0190280, IMG submission 131023) | Enriched cells of marine protists from Biology Centre CAS, Ceske Budejovice, Czech Republic - JAMX8_100Endo_L3 | ecosystem: Environmental > Aquatic > Marine > Unclassified | place: Czech...
CATAATTGTACGTACCGGCTATCCAATCATCCCGATGGCGCTGAAGCATCGCCATTTTATGGATTACGCTTAGATGAATTAGTGAATGTTCATAACGGAACCCATGATGTGTTCAGCTTCAACTTCGATGCTCTAGGCGCAGCTATGTTTTTAACATATGATAATCAAGCAGACACCATTCGAATTCATGGCCAAGCATTTGGTGGCTTAGACATCAGTGATAAATCTCCGAACTTCAGCCCATCTAACTCCAGTTCGATTGCCGGATATGATCCGAATAATGCCTATACAGGATTTTGGGATATTGATTTCACTTACTACAATGTATCGTCTGTTGCAGGAGATGACGATCTACAAGTATTGGGCTATGGTCCTACAATCGCAGAAGGGACTATAACCAGTTTATCAACCGGTGAACAATTTGATTTATTTCAACACCCTAAAGGTATGACTGAAACTGGGCTGGCATTTCAATTAGGTGATGAAGCTAATGATAATGGGCACCGTGGATTTGAGGGTATTTCTGGATGGGGCTGGCTCGATCATGCACCAGCTGGAGACGTCACCGATGGTAATCCACCTCATCACAGCGCATCTGACTGGCTCTTTACGATGGATAATCACTGTATAGAGCACAATATGGATCCCATCGCTAAAGATGATAGCTTTATTGCAACACCAAGCCAATGGCTAACAATAAACTTCGCTGATTTATTACAAAATGATGTTGATCCAGATCAAGATCCACTAACTATTATTGCCATCGATCAAGTACAAAATGGCCAAGCGGTGATAAATCCATTCAACCAAACTATCAAAGTTGCTGCCGATCATGTATCACAGCAAATTAGTTTTGAGTATACAATAAGCGATAGCCAAGGTGGTACGGATTCTGCTCATGTAAATATTAGCTTTGTAGACTGCGCTAGCAACCCACTGATTTATGGCTTAGATCAAGATAATTTACTCTATGTATCTAAAGGTACAGAACAATATCACAACGAGACAGGTTCAGATCACACGATGGCTCAAAGTAATTTAACATTAGGCGATGTCATTCATGATTTTGACAAACTCTCAAATAATCATGATGTACTCAATTTAGATGCACTTTTAGATCAATTTAGTATTGCCACAGAGCAACGAGCGGATAGTATTGAATTAGTGGAACATGATGCAGGGACTCAAGTCATGCTAGACTGCAACGGCGATGGATGCAGTGACTTACTGGTTGTAGACATAGCAAATGTTTATGCCCAACACTGGTCCATCGGTTCAACCGATCAGCATGACATTAATGTAGGCAGTCTTGCTTAATAAAAGACCATTAATCAGAGTTCGCAACGGCGGGCTCTGATTGCTTAATAGATTCACGAATAACATCCGTTAATCTATCCATCGCAGCATGCAGTAATTGAGGCTCTGAACTTTCAACCATGACTCGGATCACCGGCTCAGTGCCAGAGGAACGAATCAATGCACGGGTATTTTGATCAAAAGAGCTAATAATTGCTTGAATATCTTTTTGTAATCGAGCTGATTTTAATACAGTTTGAGCATGATAGGTTTGAAGGTTACAAGTTACCTGAGGAAATTTACACATCCCTTGCTTTAACTTTGCAAGTGGCTGTCGGGCCATCCCCATCGCTGCTAATACCAATAATCCAGCAACGATACCATCACCGGTCTGATTAAAACCTAGATGAATAATGTGACCGGATGATTCACCACCCAATTGCCATTGTAATTGATGCAATTGTCTAGCAATATGCCGATCACCAACATCTGTACGTATAAAGGGGATCTCCAGATCTTGAAATGCACGCTCCATACCCACATTCGACATAACTGTCCCAACGACACCGCCTCTTAAAGTACCTGCACGATGCAAATGTTTAGCAATTATAAATAATAGTTCATCACCATCAACAATCTCACCGTTGGCATCAATCATAATAATGCGATCACCATCCCCATCTAATGCAATGCCCACATCCGCGCCTACGTCTAGCACCGCTGATTGTAAAGCTGCAGGTTGGGTGGAACCACAATCTGCATTAATATTGAATCCATTGGGCTTGACTGCTAGCTCAATAACTTCGGCGCCTAATTCCCGATAAACATTTGGGGCAATATGATAGGTTGCCCCATTCGCACAATCTACAACGATTTTTAAACCAGCCAAAGATATTTGAGTGGATATTGCATGCTTACAAAACTCAATATAACGACCTGGAGCATCGATGATACGAATGGCTTTGCCAAGATGATTAGAATCTACTGTCACTAGTGGTTCGTCAAGCATCCGCTCGATAGCCAATTCAACATCATTTGATAGCTTACAGCCTTCTGCTGAAAAGAATTTGATCCCATTATCATTGTATGGATTATGAGATGCGCTGATCACAATGCCAGCTTTGGCCCGCAGTGTTCTGGTTAGATACGCAACTGCCGGTGTGGGCATGGGACCTAACAAGTGAATATCGACACCGGCTGCAGAAAATCCAGCTTCCAAAGCAGATTCTAGCATATAACCAGAAATACGCGTATCTTTACCAATCAAGACATGGGCTTTTTGGCCATCTGCTGTCAGCACTTTACCAAATGCCCAACCTAATTTTAAGATAAATTCTGGGTTAACACACACATCCCCCACATGACCTCGGATCCCATCTGTCCCAAAATATCTTAATTCAGTTGCGTTTACTGTATTCAAATAAATAGCACTTTGTCCAATTAAAATGCTATAGTAACGTTTATCTGCTAAAAAATCCATTGATTTCTTGCAAACATAGTCTTAATGCTATGGATGTTCACCGGCTGTCTCGCCAACTTCAGGAGGTGATAAATCAGGAGACTGATTATTATTGGCTTGATAATCATGCCAATCTTTGGGTGGTCGAACTGGACGATCGGCCATAACATCCCGGATTTGGTGCTCGTCAATAGTTTCGTACTTAACAAGAGCCTCTGCCATCGCATGCAACCGATTCAAATTAGCCTTTAAAATAGTTTCTGCCCGCTGATAATTCCTATCAATAATACGTTTGACTTCTTCGTCAATAATATGAGCCGTGGCATCTGACAACTCTTTATGCTTAGTGACTGTATGTCCTAAAAAGACTTCCCCTTCATCTTCACCATAGGTTTGTGGACCTAAGCGGCCTGATAATCCCCAACGAGTTACCATACTGCGAGCTATTTCTGTAGCTCGGCGAATATCATTGGAGGCCCCCGTGGTTACAGCATCTTCTCCAAAGACTAAAACTTCTCCTAATCGTCCACCAAATAGAGAAGAAATATTACTTTCTAAGGTTTGTCTAGAATAATTATGGCGATCTTTTTCTGGTAAAAACATAGTCACACCCAAAGCTCGACCTCGAGGAATAATGGTTACTTTATAAACCGGATCATGATTGGGCACTAATAATCCAACAATGGCATGGCCAGATTCATGATAGGCTGTTAAACGTTTATCATATTCACTCATAACCATAGAGCGTCGCTCAACACCCATCAATATTTTATCTTTTGCTTTTTCAAGTTCAGCCATTGTCACCATTGGCTTACTTTCTCTTGCAGCAAAAAGTGCTGCTTCATTAACTAAATTAGCCAAATCTGCACCAGATAATCCAGGTGTACCTCGAGCAATCAAAGAAGATTGCACATCATCGGCTAGCGGAACTCGTTGTAAATGTACTTTTAAAATCTGATCTCGCCCAGAAATATCTGGTAATGATACGACCACTTGCCGATCAAAACGGCCGGGACGAAGCAATGCTGGATCGAGCACATCTGGTCGATTAGTAGCCGCGACCACAATCACGCCTTCTTTACCTTCAAACCCATCCATTTCCACCAACAATTGGTTCAGGGTTTGTTCCCGTTCATCGTGTCCACCACCTAAGCCAGCACCTCGGTGCCGACCCACCGCATCAATCTCATCAATAAAAATGATACAAGGTGCTTGCCGTTTAGCCTGCTCAAACATATCTCGAACTCGAGATGCCCCAACACCAACAAACATTTCCACAAAATCAGAACCTGAGATGGTAAAAAATGGAACTTTGGCTTCCCCAGCAACTGCTCGTGCCAACAAAGTTTTTCCAGTTCCAGGCGGTCCAATCAATAATACCCCTCGAGGAATACGTCCTCCAAGCTTTTGAAATTTGCTAGGATCACGTAAAAAATCAACCAATTCAACCACTTCTTCTTTAGCTTCATCAACTCCTGCAACATCCGCAAAGGTCACTTTTACTTGATCTTCACCCAACAAACGTGCTCGGCTACGACCGAACGACATAGCACCCCGGCCTCCGCCACTTTGCATTTGTCGCATAAAAAACACCCATACACCAATGAGTAACAACATAGGGAACCAATTGATAAAAATATGCATCAACAAACTTTGTTGTTGTGGTGGCTGGCCTGTAACTTCAACATTTTTGGCAATTAAAGCGTCTAAAAGTTTATCATCATGCATAGGCAGATACGTGACAAATGTTTTATCATTAATAAACCGCCCACGAACGGTATTACCAGAAATATTAACTTGGCGCACTTCCCCTGTATCGACACTATTGACAAATTCGTTATAGCTCAACCTAGAAAAATGAGTTTGTCGTGGATTAAAATTGCTAAATACGGACAATAAAATAGCAGCAATGACTAACCACAAAAATATATTGCGAACTAAAAAATTCAATGTTTTAAACCTCTTTTTTTAACACTTGACTTACATCGATGTTCAGATGATAAATTTTCATCCCACCGTTATAAACATAGTCCTTAATACTTTAAACGCAAACAGAAGCCCTAAAATCTCTTATTTATTTCATTTTATGGCCAACTGCTATGACATACACTTCTGAGGACTGGCTACGTGATGCACTAGGCTTTTGGATAGAAACCTGCTTGAAATTTTTACCGATCACCTTTACCTGATCTTCAAAGCCAACACCTTGAAACGTTTTGTACACACATCGACCACCCACACTTAAGTAATCCCTAACAAATTCCAATACACCATCAATCATAGCGCTCATTTGCAGCTTATCAACTTGCTTAATACCGGTTGCATTCGGAGCCATATCAGACAATATAACATCGGCTTGGCCATCTTTTAAATAAGCGCTGATAGCTTGACCCACATCATTCGCCTTATAATCACCCGTTATTATCTTAATACCATGGATAGGCTTTATAGTCAAAAGATCGACCGCCAATAATTGCCCCGAGGCACCAATTTTCTGTGTTGCATATTGTGACCAACTGCCCGGTGCTGCTCCCAAATCAATCACTCGATGACCAGTTTGCAAAATATTAAATCGTTTATCTAATTCGATTAATTTGTAAACAGATCGAGCTCTGTAGCCTGCTTGTTTAGCCTGCTTGACATATGGATCACTAAAATTTCTTTTTAGCCAACGTTGACTACTGCTTGAGCGCGCCATCGCATCGCTTCATGTTAATGATAGACCACTTTCACAATTTCGTAATGATCCACTCTATGAGGTGTTTCAACATCAACCACATCATCCACATATTTACCGACCAGAGCTCTAGCTAAGGGGGAGTGCACTGAAATTTTGTTAGCTTTTACATCAGCTTCATCATCACCAACAATTTGGTAGGTCACGGTTGTTTGATCTGCTTCTAATAGTAAACTGACCGTAGATCCAAATATCACTTTGCCATCATTATCTAAATGTTGCACATCAATAACCCGAGCAGCTGATAGTTTAGCCTCAATGTCTCGAATACGGCCCTCAATAAAGCTTTGTTGCTCACGGGCCGCATGATATTCAGCATTTTCTTTTAGATCACCCAATGCCCGTGCATCACTGATGGCTTGAACAATTTTAGGGCGTTCATGGTTTTTCAATCGCTCTAATTCTTTGCGCAACATTTTTTCACCTTGCACAGTCATAGGCACACGTTCCATTAAAAACCTCCATTTCCATTAATTCTATAAAAGAAATATGTTATCACGACTCACAATGCCACACTATATTTAAATTAACGGAGCATACGCTAGTTGGATACTATCCATCTTCGTTTATAACAAACTACCACAGTATCTTATATTTAGTATCATTTTTTAACTATATACGATTATAGCAACTCAGTGCTATAGATTTACATCCATATTATCAGTAGCATTGCTTATATATTTAACGCCCAAATCTTTATTTCTGGATTCACTAGCCTCTTCACCAACCCATCACTGATGTGTTGATGATCCTGAATACTCAAAAAAATGTTTCACTCGAGTGAGCCAAGACTTTTGTTTAGGACTATGCTTCTGAGCATGCTCATCAAGTGATGCCTGAAATGTCTTTAAAAGTTCTTTTTGCTTTGCATTTAGACGTACAGGGGTTTCCACTAAAATAGTACAAAACAAATCACCAGGATATTGTTGATGTACCGATGGCATCCCTTTACCTCGTAATCTAAAGGTTTTACCTGTTTGAGTCTCAGCTGGAATTTTCAATTTGATACGCCCATCTAAGGTTGGTACCTCAATCTCATCGCCCAGTGAAGCGGCAGTAAATGTAATCGGTACTTCACAAATTAAGTGGCTCCCATCACGCTGAAATATTTCATGAGGTTGCATACGAATTTGGACAAACAAATCCCCAGCTGTTCCACCTTGCGGACCGGCTTCACCCTCACCAGCTAATCTAATTCGATCCCCTTGGTCAACCCCTGCTGGAATTTTAACTGCTAATTTCCGTTGTTTACGCATTCGGCCTTGACCCCGACATTCAGTACACGGATCACCAATTTGCTGACCCTGGCCATGGCAATCAGGACAAGTTTGTTGTACAGAAAAAAAACCCTGTTGCATCCGTACTTGGCCATTACCCCGACATGTCTGACAAACAATTGGTTCTGAACCAGGACGCGCCCCACTACCTTGACAGTGACTACAACGAACCAAGGTCGGCACTTCTATATCAACCTTTTCACCACGCAATGCTTGCTCCAAGGTGAGTGTTAAGTCATAAACCAGATCCGCCCCACGTTGGTTCCGAGAGCCTCGTCGACTACCGAAAATATCACCAAAAATATCTTCAAAAATATCACCAAACCCTGCTCCACCACCCGCGGCTTGAGCGGCCGCCTGATCAACACCAACATGACCAAACTGGTCATAAGCCGATCGCTTCTTAGGATCAGATAAGACCTCATAAGCTTCCTTAACTTCCTTAAACTTAGCTTCAGCTTGAGCATCACCTTTATTGCGATCGGGATGATATTTCATTGCCAATCGACGATAGGCTTTCTTCAAATCAGCCGCACTGCTATTGTTATCAACACCCAACACCTGATAAAAATCACGTTTACTCATAACATGCCTCGGGTAACTACTGGCAACAATCAGTGTTTAGCACAAATCTTTGAATCAGAAAATAGCTCATTTATTATGATTCACTTCTTCAAACTCAGCATCGACCACAGAGTCATCCGTTGCAGTTGTAGATGACGACGATGATGCATCCGCTTGAGGAGGTTGCTGATTCGCTTTAGCATACATTCGTTCAACCAATTTAGTAGAGACACTGCTTAAAGCATCTATATGTTTTTTAATCTCCTCTTGATCATCAGACTTCTGGACTGCTTTAAGTTGTGTTAAAGCTTCCTCGATAGCTGATTTTTCTTCAGCGGTAGCCTCTTCTCCAGACTCTTTTAACGTCTTCTCAGTCGCATGAATCATTGCATCGGCTTGATTTCTCACATTAATTAATTCTCTAAATTTACGATCCTCTTCTACATGAGCCTCGGCATCTTTAACCATCGATTGAATTTCTTCTTCGGTTAAACCGCTCGATGCTTTAATGACAATAGACTGGGATTTATTCGTTGCCTTATCTCTTGCAGAAACATTTAAAATCCCATTAGCATCAATATCAAAAGTAACTTCAATTTGTGGCAAACCTCGGGGGGCTGGCGGAATATCAGCCAAATTAAACTGACCTAACGATTTATTATCTGACGCACGCTCCCGTTCCCCTTGCAGCACATGCACGGTCACCGCTGTTTGATTATTCTCTGCAGTTGAAAATACCTGAGATGCCTTGGTTGGAATGGTGGTATTTTTTTCAATTAATTTTGTGCACACGCCACCCATTGTTTCTATCCCTAATGATAATGGGGTAACATCTAACAATAAGATATCTTTAACATCGCCTGATAAAACCGCAGCTTGAATGGCGGCACCAACTGCGACCGCTTCATCTGGATTGACATCACGACGTGGTTCTTTACCAAAAAATTCTTTGACTTTAGTTTGTACCAACGGCATACGAGTCTGTCCACCAACTAAGATGATATCTTGCACATCAGATATGTTTAATCCTGCATCTTTTAAAGCTGTACGACAAGGCCCCATGGTCCGTTCCACCAGTGATTCTACCAACGATTCAAATTTTGCTCGGGTTAACTTAATATTTAAATGCTTAGGACCACTTGCATCCGCGGTAATGTACGGCAAATTAATATCGGTCTGTTGAGTGGAAGACAGCTCAATTTTAGCTTTTTCAGCAGCTTCCTTTAACCGTTGTAAAGCTAAGGGATCGGATTTTAAATCAATACCTTGCTCTTTTTTAAATTCATCCATTAAATAATCAATTAAGCACTGATCAAAATCTTCTCCGCCTAAAAATGTATCCCCATTGGTTGCCAATACTTCAAATTGATGTTCACCATCAACCTCTGCAATTTCAATAATAGAGACATCAAATGTACCACCACCTAAATCATAAACGCCGATAACCCGATCGCCTTGCTTTTTATCCATACCATAGGCCAAGGCTGCGGCAGTCGGCTCATTGATGATCCGCTTAACATCTAAACCAGCGATGCGACCCGCATCTTTAGTTGCCTGACGCTGAGCATCATTAAAATAAGCCGGTACTGTAATCACCGCTTCAGAGACCGAACGACCCAAATAATCTTCAGCTGTTTGCTTCATTTTGCCCAAGATATGAGCTGATATTTGAGGTGGAGCTTGTTTCTCTCCTCGTACTTCAACCCAAGCATCATCATTGTCTGAACGGACAATTTTATAAGGGACTTTTGAAATATCGTCCTGCACAACTTTTTCATTTATACGTCGGCCAATCAACCGCTTAACCCCAAAAATAGTATTTTTAGGGTTGGTGACCATTTGTCGTTTTGCAGGCTGACCAACAATGACTTCTTCATTATCAGTATAAGCAACAATACTAGGGGTAGTACGATGACCTTCACTGTTTTCAATCACTTTGGGTTTGCCCCCTTCCATAATAGCAACACAGGAATTAGTCGTTCCTAAGTCAATCCCGATGATAGGACTTGTCATAATATATTCTCCGCATAATTTGTATGATTTAACTACGATTATTATTGTTATATGGGCAATTTCTTAGATTCCAACCCTAATCACGCTAATGATTTTTTTTAAACAATTTAAGCGTCTACTGTTCCGGCAACAACCACCCTGGCAGGCCGCAACACCCTATCGTGTAGCCGATAGCCTTTTTGAAATACTTTCAGCACTGTCCCGGCCTCAACCGACGATGCCGCCTGCACAGACATGGCTTCGTGCAATCCTGGATCAAATGGCTGTTGATCCGGATCAATAATTTGAACTGAAAATTTTGCAAGCAATTGGTGTAACATTTTTAAAGTTAAGACCAAACCTTCAGTGGCCGGTTCCGCTGTATTATTTTGACCAGAAATTAACCCCTGCTCCAGTCCGTCTAATACCGGCAACAATTCTCGAACCAATGGTTCAATACCAAATTTACGAGCATTGGCAATATCTCGCTCAGCACGCTTACGAACATTATCTAATTCAGACAATGCACGTAACGCTTTATCCCAATGATTCTGGGCTTGAGCTTTATAATCATCAACCTGAGCTTGTAAAACGCTTAATTCATCGACAGCGACCGATGCATCAGACTCGGATAGGGTTTCAGATGTCTCATCATGTGCTGCCAACTCTACAGACTCTGCTGTATCGTCTTTTTTTAGATCAGTGTGTCTCATACTAGCTCTCGTTAAAATCTATTAAAACCAACCTGAATTTCCTTGGCATAACCAGACCATCTTCCCTTGTTGCTGCATTCTAAAAGAGTTTCAAATGAAGCTCAACCCTTTCCCGTCGCCCCATTGGCCTATATCCTCACCAACAAGCCCATAAAAAATTCAATCCAACATTAGCAATCTTATCTCGAATATGATACAAACAATTTTTCTTTACTGAGAAGAGAGCGATTAAAATCAACGAACTGGCCAAGAGACTATGTCTATGCAGCAATCAAATTATAACCATATTATTATTTTCAGCCGCTCTCGTACCCAAAATCGTGAAATCTCTGCGACTATAGATCATTTATATCAATATTTGAGCAAACGAGTACAAAAAGTTGACATTGATACCCAACCAACTGATGAATCTACCCAACCTCGCACCAATTACCACGATTACGATCTCATGATAGTGGTCGGCGGAGATGGTAATCTGCTGAACGCCAGTTTAATTGCCGTTGAATACCAACTACCCGTTGTGGGGATCAATCGTGGGTTTTTAGGATTCTTAACTGATGTACGACCACAAGACATCGAGCAAGACATTGAACAAATTTTATCTGGCCAATATCAAGCAGAAACTAGATTTTTACTCGAAGCCAACATTGTATCACCAGATAATCAACCATTAACAAAGCAATTAGCCTTAAATGAAGTGGCCCTCCTACCCAGTGAGCAAGGCGCTCACATGATAGAATTTACTATCACCCTCAATGACGATTTACTCTGCCAACAACGCGCCGATGGAGTGGTTGTAGCCACCCCAACTGGCTCAACCGCCTATGCCCTATCCGGTGGCGGCCCCATTTTACACCCCAGCTTAAATGCCTTAGTATTAGTACCCATGTGCCCACACACACTAAGCAGTCGACCTATTGTTATTGACGCTAATGATAAGATCTGTATCGGTCTAGCCGATACAGAACAAGCAATCCCTAAAATTAGCTGTGATGGCCGCAAACGACTATCACTACCTAGCCACCACCGTCTGAACATTCATAAGCACCCAAAGCCGTTATTATTACTCCATCCTCTGCATTACAATTATTATGAAACCCTAAGAACCAAACTCGGTTGGCAGACCAAGCATTACCTACCATGTTAACCGAACTTAATTTATACAATTTCACTATTGTTAAAACCCTCACTATCCCTTTTGGTGCAGGCATGACTGTCATCACGGGTGAAAGTGGTGCTGGTAAATCTATTATCATTCAAGCACTAGAACTATGTTTGGGCAAGCGTAGTGAACAACGAATGATTGGTCCCTTTGCTGATCAAGCCCATGTCTCTGCAACATTTGATTGCTCTACCTACCCCACAATTTGCCAATGGCTTCAAACTCATGATTATGATACTGAACCTCTAGGACTGTGTGTTATTCGCCGGATTATCAACGCTGAAGGCCATTCCAAAACTTATCTCAACGATCAACCCTGTACCAATCAACGATTGAAAACATTGGGAGCCCTGATGGTCAATTTTCATGGGCAACATGAGAATCAGGCACTACTAACCCGCGATCATCAACGACTCATACTCGATCACTATGCCAATTTATCATCAGCAACAGCCGAACTTAAAACTATCGTTCAAAGCTGGCGAGCATTGGAAAAACGGCAACATGCCCTCCTCCAACCTGATAACCAAACTGCCCAGCAATTAAGCTTACTGCAATACCAATTGGATGAACTCAATGCATTGGACTTACAACCCCAAGAATTGACCGAGCTTGAACAAACCCATCAAACCCTCGCTAAAGCTGATACGATTTTAAACGACTGTCAAACCATTTTATCCGAGTTGGCAGAACACGACGCTTCACTACTCCAACGCCTTAAACAACAACTCCACACCCTGCAAGCCTACAGTACTCAACCGACGGTGGCCCACATCATTACCTGCCTACAAGATGCTATCATTCAGCTTGACGAAGCAGAACATCTTTTAAGATCTTACCTGACAACCGTACCCAACGATCCGGCAACACTTGCAACCATTGAACAACGGCTTAGCCAAATCCATGATCTAGCTCGCAAACATCGAGTGCCAGCTCACGCACTGCCCGATCACATGCAAGCATTAATGGCTCAATGCCAAGCCAACCAATCCCAACAAGCTGAATTAGCTCAAATTCAGCAACAAATGACCGACTTGGCTGCCCAATACCACGATCTGGCCACGACCATCTCAAAAAAACGACAAACAACAGCGACTCAATTAAGTCAAACGGTTACCAAACAAATTAACCGCTTAGGTTTAAACCATTGTTTTTTTAAAATTATCCTCTCACCCCAAGAGCAACCCATGGCAAGCCATGGCCTGGAATCGGTCGGATTTTTAGTAGGACATCTACCATCAACCGATGCTTATCCCTTACATAAAGTCGCCTCTGGTGGTGAATTATCACGCATTAGTTTGGCCATTCAAGCCAGCACCGCACAACACCGACTATTGCCAACATTAGTATTTGATGAAGTAGATGTTGGACTCAGCGGAGGCACCACTGAAATTGTTGGCCAACAACTGAAAACCTTGGGCGCATCCGCTCAAGTCCTCTGCATTACCCATCTACCTCAAGTCGCTGCACGAGCCGATCAACAGATTAAAATTGATAAAATACTGACCGAAACCACCACAACCATACACGCGACTGTATTAACCAATACCCAACGTGTCCAAGAAATCGCTCGTATGCTTGGCGGCTTAAAAATTACTGCACAAACCCTGCGCCATGCTGAGGAAATATTAAACAAAAAAGACACCTTAACCACAACTGAACCCAGTTCGATTGCATCTTAATCAAAACCGTTTTATTATCCATTCATTCTCAACCAGAGTGAAGTCTATATGTATGAAATACGTTAACCTAATACTACTTGTCTTATGCCTGACCAGCTGCGGCTGGCACCCTAATGTTATGCAAAACATTAAGCAAGGTGATGTGATTTCTCAAGATGTGTTAAAAAAACTATCGCCAGGGATGACCAAAGCTCAAGTACTCCACCATTTGGGCAATCCCATACTCACCCCAATTAATCCTCAGCGTTGGGAATATGTTTATTATCGCAAAAAAAAGACTAAACTTACTAAACACCGACGACTGATATTAATTTTTGAGCAAGATATCCTGAAACAAATCAATAAGCCCAGCTAGTCATTCGCCACATCCCATGATCCCTGTACAAGCCCCGAATCACCGCTTGATGGATAACAGTCCAGTTTACATAAGCCAGCCCGTGCTTGCGCTGGCATTTATCGTTGCCTATTTATTCAGCTTATTACTCGATCCGAGGTTTATTCATATTATGGGATTGGTCACCGGTGCCGGGATTGTGTTATTTCCTTTGACCTACGTACTCTCATCACTGATGGCGGTACTATACGGGCGAAATTATAGTATTCAAATTATTATGATAGCTTGTCTTATCAACCTATCCTATGTACTGCTCACGATGTTAGTTGTTCAACTACCGAGTCCTGATTTTAATACCGAATACAATACCGCATTTGAAAAAATTTACCAATTCAATTTAAACGTCTTTATCACTTCAACGGTCTGCTATTTTATAGCTGAATCACTTAACAGTAGTTTATGTGCTTGGATTAAATGTCATATCAAAAAACGAGCAGAAATTTTCTATCTACTAACAATTTTATCAGTTATTAGTTTAGACACGGTATTATTCATCTATTTTGCATATCCCCATTTAACACCAACTGAAATGATCTCCATGTGGATTGCTCGATGGTTAGTAAAAAGTACTGTAGCTATTATCTATTTCATCATTATTTACCGGTTATATTCAGTTCGCACCCCCATATCTTAAGATTAAACTTGCCTTTTTAAGCGCACATGTAATATGATAGCCTTAATTTATCTAATGTAGGATATGGTTATGCGCCGGCCACTAATATTAACGATGATTGCATCGATCTTTTGTATAAGCACTATCTCTTCCAATTGTTATGGTGTTAATATTGTTCAGGTAAAAGAATCTAAGAAGGGCAAGATCCAACAATTATTACCTGACAATGCCAAAGAAACGATTATTCTAGTTCGAATTAATGGAGTGCCGTTTGGTGAGTTTCTAAGCGGAGGAAAAACTCGTGGCTATGCCATGTCCCCCAGCTCAATTTATGCCGGCAATAAAATTCCTAAGATTGCTGAAACAATGCATAAGGCAGGGATTAAAATAGACCAGGCAATTATTGAAGTCCTATCCGACTTAAATGAAGCTGATTATTTAGCAGCTACAGATGCACTTAAAACTGCATTGATGAATATCCAAAATACATTACAGAACAATGAATCAATCATTAATGAACCTAAAACCAAAAAATTGAAAATTAGCACAACCTCAACGACCACCCAGACAGAACCAATAGAATTGGTAGAAATCGGCCCTGCGTTTAAACAATCCATGTCTATTCAAAGTCGTATGCAAACTGCCGAAGAAAAATATTTTACCACGTTGAAGATTAAAAATAATCCAGACGAACAAAAAAGCTTAGAAGTATTTCTCGACAAATGCCTACATGCAGAATCACTATTCATAGACAAACTTTTGCATGATTTTTTTCTTGATGACAACAAAGCAGAACAACGAATAAATTATATTAATATTTTTGGTAACCGTGATCCATGCTTTCAGTGTCAACTTTTACTACACAAATTAGCTGATTTGATTGGCCAACAATGCGCGTCTCCAATAACACAACCTGCTTTTCAAAAAATTCGATACTATAGCGAGAATAGTTTCACAGGACCTTGTTTTTTACCTCCAAAATTGTGTCATTATGATAAATCTATACCTGAAGACTATAAAAAAAATGTATACTCATCTCGGCTGATGGGGCAACAAGGAAAACTATTATCATTTGATTTTCGTTCTAAATCAGAACACAAAGTCTATTTGTTTAAACCTCGATAGAGTAATTATGCTCACACAAATCGTTTAAAACTGTTTAAAGATTGAATTTTTTCAGTATAGTAGTATAATTAGGCGATTATCAAGAAGGGGGTTGTGATGAATAAAATTCTATTGCTTTTAAGCATTTTGCTAAGCTTATCTCTTCAACATGTGAGTTTTGCTGACGGAATTACCCTGGAAATACCAGGTGAACTACCAGGTCAGTATAATAAAATTCCTTTAGAAGAGTTTGTTGAAGCTCATCGCTATGAAAAAGCATCCGATCTAATTACTAAAGCCGATGCTTGGAATAACCTCAACCCAGCGACCACCCAAAGCTGTTTGTTGGCAGCCGCTTATGAATTAGCTGCAATTTTGGCTGGCGATACAGATTTAATGAGCTGGGCTTTCAATAAATTTGGGGTGGATAAGGTTGAAAAATTTATTGAAGATGGGGCCGATGTGCAAATGCAAGAAGCGTTGTTTAACTCACTAAAAGAATGTTAAAGTTTAAAGACATCTTAAAATAGATGTTCTATATCTTCTTGTTTCAGCCACTGAGGCTTATGATGAGCAGAACGAACCACATACTGACTTGGGGCATGGGTAGCCCTGAATGATTCAAAAATACTATCAGGATGATCTGCGTGTGCCAATAACCCTGTATGTGGGTCGATACGAACCGTAACCATGCCCATAGGCTCTGATAAATGACTCTCAGGCATATTGTGTAACCCTACTTTCATAAAATCAATCCACATCGGCAGCGCTACTTGAGAACCATATTCAGCAATAGATAACGGTTGATCAAACCCAACCCAAGTGGCTGCCACCAACCGACTATTAAATCCAGCAAACCAGGCATCCATCTTATCGTTAGTCGTTCCTGTTTTACCTGCTAAATCACTACGTTTTAAAATAGCCGCGCGACGAGCCGTGCCGGAATGAATCGAGTCTTTTAATGCCAAGTTAATCAAATAAGCGACCTGGGAACTAACAATAGACTGAGCGCACAATTGATTTGAATGGGCACGCAAATCTGTCAACGAACAAACCACTGGTGAACGTGTAGTCAATAATACGTCACCTTGCACATCAACAATAGTATCGACTAAATATGATTCAATCCGATAACCACCATTGGCAAATGATGCAAACCCTGTAGCCAACTGCAATGGGGTGACTTCTGCACTCCCTAGTGCTAAAGACAACGATCGGGGCAACCGCTCATCTTCGAATCCAAATTGCTTAATATAATCAACCGCATAATCTAAACCAATAGATGATAACAATCGAATTGAAACTAAATTTCTTGAACGAATAAGCGCATCACGTAACCGAGTTGGACCATAAAAATGTCGATTATCATTATGTGGACGCCACAAATAATTGTCTTGGCTGGTATCGTTCATCACCACTGGCGCATCATTAATAATGCTTGCTAACGTGTAACCTTGCTCTAAAGCCGCTGCATATATGAATGGCTTAAAACACGACCCAGGCTGACGGTATGCTTGAGTGCTACGATTATAGTGACTTTTTTCAAAATCAAATCCACCCACCATCGCCAAAATTTTACCTGTTGTAGGCTCGAGTGCAACCAATGCTCCCTCAATATTTGGAACTTGCGCAAGTTGCCACTGTTGATTAGCATGATGCACATAAATCACATCATCTACCTGTACCACATCGCCAGGATGTTGATGCTCTGACTCGAGCCGGCCATCGGCTTGCCGCCGACGAGCCCATTTCATGGATGACCAAGGCACCACCACCATTTCGTTATTCTTTAATTGAACGGTGATCTGCTGGCCCATAATCGATCGAACCCACGCAGGTTGCAAAATCTGATAACTTGGAAACTTAGCTAACTGCTCGGTTGCATCCTGAGCACTAGAGGCGATCGAACCGACTGGTCCACGATAACCATGCCGCTTGTCATAACGAAGTAAAGATCCGACCACTGCCTCAGTGGCCGCTCGTTGCAAACGACTATCAATGGTTGTATAAACTCGCAGCCCCATATCATACAATGCATCACCATAACGCTTATAGAGTAATTGCCGGATATGTTCAGCAACATGGGGAGCGTCTAATTCAATTAAACGCCGATGATAGCTTGCATGAACCGGCTGAACACTTGCCTGAGCATGTAATGACTGGCTAATATGCCCCTCTTCATACATACGATTTAAAACATGATTGCGTCGCTTTAATGCAAGCATAGGATCACGGATTGGATTGATCTTAGAAGGCGCTTGTGGCAACCCTGCAATCATGGCAATCTCAGGTAAAGTCAGCATCTGTAATGACTTACCATAATAAACTTTTCCAGCCGCTGCAACACCGTAAGCCCCTTTACCAAAGTAAATTTTGTTAAGATACAGCTCTAAAATTTTCTCTTTACTCAACTCCCTATCTATTTTAATCGCCAATAGAATTTCATTGATTTTCCGGATATAGGTCTTTTGGGGTGTTAAGAAAAAATTGCGAGCCACCTGCATGGTAATGGTACTGGCCCCTTGATCTTTACTACCGGTCTTAAGCAAATGTGCAATCGCTCGCACCAAGCCGACAAAATCTACACCAGCGTGTTCAAAAAATCGCTGATCTTCAGTGGCTAATACAGCTTGTACCAGTAATTTTGGGATCTGCTCCAATGGTACCGGGATACGTCGCTTTCGCCCAAATTCGGCAATTAATAACCGATCTTGGCTATAAATCCTCAGCGGCT
>Ga0190280_1022_pt1 | contig 15582 bp, 18 predicted proteins | sample JAMX8_100Endo_L3_FD_131023 | JGI IMG/M metagenome (GOLD analysis project Ga0190280, IMG submission 131023) | Enriched cells of marine protists from Biology Centre CAS, Ceske Budejovice, Czech Republic - JAMX8_100Endo_L3 | ecosystem: Environmental > Aquatic > Marine > Unclassified | place: Czech...
ATGCATCACTGTGACCATGATAACATCCTGCAAATTTAACGATGATATCACGTTCTGTATATGCACGTGCCAAACGGATAGCGCTCATGGTCGCCTCTGTACCAGAATTAACAAGGCGCAGTAACTCAATACTGGGTAAATATTGTTTAATTAGCTTACAAAACTCAATCTCCGCCACAGTAGCTGCCCCAAATGATAAACCTTGAGATGCTGCTTCCTGCACCGCTTGCACGACTGGCCAATAGGCATGCCCTAAAATCATTGCACCCCAAGAACCGACGTAATCAATATAACGTTCACCCATCACATCAATTAAATGCGCTCCTTTGCCTTGCTCAATAAATCTAGGTTGACCACCAACCGACTGAAAAGAGCGAACTGGCGAATTGACCCCACCGGGCATATGCTGGCAGGCATTGTTGAATAATAATTGTTGATCTATCATAAAAAATTTCCGAATTTGTAATTTTATGAGTATAATAAGTATAAAGAATTATTCAATACATAAGTTTTTTAGATGACGAGTAAAATAGAGTATAAAAAATACATTTGTGTAATTTGCGGATTTATTTACGATGAAGCACAAGGCTGGCCAGAAGATAATATTCCCCCTGGAACACGATGGTCTGACGTACCCGATACTTGGTACTGTCCAGATTGCGGTGCCACCAAAGAAGATTTTGAAATGATGGAGCTCACTGGTTGAGCCCAACGCTTTAAAATGGTCTAACCACAACACAAACAACACAGATTATCAAAAAAACTAATGGGACTTCATTCATCCAACGATAAAAAACATGGGTGTGACGATTCTTATCTTGCTTGAAGTCACGTGCCAACGATCCACAATAAATATGGTACATTAATAATAACAATACGGCCAATAATTTTAAATGCATCCAGCCTGCACTTAGATAAAGCGATGGGGCCAAATCAACTAACCAACCTCCTGTCAAAATTGTCAATACGGCTCCAGGACACATAATACCATAATATAATTTTCGCTCCATGGTCTTAAATCTTGCCTGACTAATCATATCTTCTGCTAACGCATGATAAACAAATAAACGCGGCAAATAAAATAAGCCTGCAAACCAGGTAACCATAAAAATGATATGCAGTGACTTAATCCATAACACGACAACTACCCTCCTATTATTTGAACATGTTTCAATAAAATTGATCTGTCGAATAATGTATCATTGAACACCCAATCTGTCCAATCATGATTGAATATCGTAGCAGAACTCACCGCCCAATGCATAGCGAGCTACATAACGTTTAATACAGGTCACTCGATCGCACATTTGAAGTCCCGCATAACGTCCTAGCTGCAATCCCCATCCCGTTGCTGTGCCACCATAATTTAATGCTTCGATCATCATCAAAAATTTTACTACATTTGCTTTACGTTGACGTTCATAACGTCGTAGTATCAATCGCTCATAAAACGGTTGATGCTGTTGTTGAGCCGCTCGACAAACGGTATACAAGCTAGCCACATCCAGTAACCCTACATTCAACCCCAATCCAGCTAATGGGTGCGTGGTATGCATCGCATCACCGATTAAAACAGCGTGCGCTTGTATATATGAACGAGCATGAACAAATTGTAAAGGATACAATAATCTGGGACTGATCACTTGCACTTGCTTCAACCAACCATCGGTATAAGATTGTAATAATCTTGCAAACGCTGGTGCGGACCATGCTTGCCAAGTTTGTAATCTCTCGGGCAAAGCAGTCCAAACGATACCATATCTATTCCCTTTATCGATAGGCAAACAAGCAAGTGTGCCATCTTCCATAAACTTTTGCCAAGCCATGGTTTGGCAAGATGATTCTACTTCGATCGTGGTAGTCAATGCTTGTTGCGTATATTTATATCGATCGGTAGGGAATCCTAACAAATCTCGTAATGTGGAATGAGCCCCATCACTACCGACTAACAAATTAGCAGTTAATGAGTGCTGAGAGGTTCGCACTGTGATAGCGCGTAATTGCCGCTCAATTGCTTCGCAGACTGTATGAGGGTAGCAGGTGATCGCCTTTGTTTGCCCGATACGTTTGAGCAGCGCATTGACTATAACTTGCTGACTAACAAAATAACCCAAATTAGGGATCTTCAATACCTTCGCATCAAATGTAATCTGCCCCCCACTTTGATCATCACAAACCTGCATCAGATCATAGGCTCTCGCATGCATTTGAATATCCGACCAAACCCCTATTGTTTTGAACAATTGTACGCTGGCATGATTAATTGCTAATACCCGATCGGCCACATGCAATGGCTTGGGAGACAATCCCCCTTTATCCAATACTGTCACTTGTCCCAGCGATTTTAATAACAATGCTGCGGTTAATCCAACGATTCCACCCCCAACAATCACAATCGTTGGTTGTTCTATTATTTGATCAACATCTAATGCATTCATTATTTTGATTTAAATAGGCAAATGAGCCAGTCCCATCGCGCACCGACCCAATCGTTGTCGACAATAATCGACCTGATCGAATAAAATCATTGCTCCACATTGGATCATACGCTGCATAGGAAACGGTCGGCCGTACAATCGCAATAAACTGGTTATCAATCGACGAATTTGTTGGTGATCGGGGGCACGTAATTGCTGATAGCGATTCAATAAAGGCACAACATCAGCAGAGGCAGACCATTGTTTAAGCTGATCAGCCAACACCAAGACATCTCGCAGACCTAAATTCAATCCTTGCGCTGCCACTGGATATAAAGTATGTGCAGCATTACCAATCAATACAGCTCTCGGTCCAATACATGATTGCGCGTGTATCGCAGTCAATGGCCAAGCCTGGATACCCTCCACGGCTAAAACTCGACCCAAGCGATACCCTAGGGATTTTTGCAGCTGTGTTAAAACCGCTGTCGAATCCAGCGCTTCAATCTTCTGCCATTGTGATTTAGTCATACACCAAACCAAGCCCATACGCTGTTTTGCGTAGGGCAATAATGCCAAAATACTGTGTTTTAAAAATCGTTCGTAGGCTACATATCGATGGCTGCGTTGGAGTTGCAATGTTCCAACCATTGCCCAATGTTGATCATCGTATTGCTGCACAGGAATACGCAGTTGTGTACGCACCGTAGACTGGCTACCATCTGCTGCAACCACTAATGACACCCGTAATTGTTGTATGCCTTTAGAAGACTGATAGATTAACTGGCTATGATCTTGTTTAACATCTATCGACTGAATATGACATGACGAGAGCACGGTTAAATTGGCCTGTTCATGGGCTGCATGTTGTAAGACCTGTTGTAACACGCCTGCTGGGATCACATAGCCCAACGCTTGCCGTTGAAACGCGGATGCAGTCAATAGGGTATGAATAGGCAAATATTGACGAGATACATGAATGGTGCGAATAGGGATCACCGCATCCTCAATGGTTGGCCATACCCCAAGCTGATTTAAACAGTACTGGCTACTGGGCGCCAAAGTTAATGGACGATCGATAGATTTCGGTGTCGTAACATCGATTGGACCTTGTTCAATTAAAACAATTCGGTGGGATGTTGCAGCTAGAGCGCGGGCTAATGCAAGACCAACTAAACCACCACCAACAATGGCAATATCATAGTCCATGCCGAACCAATTGCTCAACGGCATCTAACGTCTTAGGCAGAGCAGCACTTAACACCTGAGCACCATGGTTGGTCACCAATATATCATCTTCAATACGGATCCCCAAGCCTCGCCACATCGGGTCAACCGACTGACAATTTGGCTCGATATATAATCCTGGCTCTACTGTCAAAACCATCCCAGGCTGCAATACCCGGCTTTGCCCAGCACACTGATAAGCCCCAACATCATGCACATCCAACCCTAACCAATGGCTTGCCTGATGCATATAAAACTCTAAGTATGCATGGGTTGCTATCAAGTCATCGACGGTGCCTGTCAATAACCCTAAATCCACCAGCCCGGTTGTTAAAATCCGCACCACTATCGTTTGAATATCATCCCAATAAATATTAGGTTCAATACAATCGATAGCAGCTTGCTGGGCTTGGAGGACTAACTGATATAAATCTCGTTGCTGAGCTGTGAATCGACCGGACGCAGGAAACGTTCGAGTAATATCAGCGGCATAACCTGCATACTCGCCACCGGCATCAACTAAAATCAAATCATCTTGCTGTATCTGCCGATAATTTTTTTGGTAGTGTAAGACACAAGCATTGGGGCCACTACCGACAATACATGGATAGGCAACCGATCTACAGCCTTGTTGAACCAAGGTATTTAAAATAGAAGCCTCTAGATGGTATTCATAATGTCCTATCTGGGCAGATTGCATCGCTTGCCGATGGGCTAATACCGACGCATCCACAGCACGTTGCATTTGCTGAATTTCATAATCGGACTTAATTAAACGCATCTCATCTAATAACGGCGAGACATGATGCAACGTCCATTGAGATCGATCGCAGACTCGAGATTGCAGGGCAGTTTCAATCCCCGTCATCACCAATTGGTACAAAGATGATTGCTCTAAAGCAAAATAAATGGCTTGTCTACCGAGCAATAATTCAGCGAATATTTCCGGGAACACATCAAGGGCAAACGCTGCATCAGCTTGAAAAATGGTCTTCGCTTCAGTTGGTCCAATGGTTTTACCTGACCAGCGTTCTGCAGCATGATGACCGGGTTGATTAAATAGCAAGTAGTCTCCTTGAGGACTACCTGGCACCAATAGAGCCATTGCATCGGTTTCAGGATAACCTGTTAAATACCAAAAATAACTATCTTGCCGATATGGATAATGGACATCACCATTACGAATCACAGTCGGTGCAGCCGATAAGAGAACCAATGCATCAGCAGGTAAATCGGCCAATAACCGCTGACGTCGCTCAGCACACTGCGCTTGCAGTTCACTGCCTATCAATGGACCATCTCACCACTGGCTGCTTTCGTAGCACTACCAAAGTATTTTGTAGTTTCCATGTAAATCAATACAACAGACAATCGAATATATTCTAAAATTTCCATATATGCTTGTTCTTCTTGCTCATCATTTTCTAATATATCCTGATTGATATCAGCTGTTGTTCGAATATGTTCAATAGCTTCCCGAGCATCGTCCGAATAAAAAGATTGCTCTGGCTTCAGTCGTACCAACTCATTGACAAATGCATCACACCATTCAGACAACGCTTGGGTTTTAGTCAATAAATCTTCTTCATCATCTGGCAATAACAACTCAAAATCGAATCCAAGCCCATTTAGCTGTGTGAAACTGGTTTGATACACAGCTTCTAGCAATTGCTTAGCACGCTTAACCGCCCCAAATGGAATATTTAAGGTTCTAACATTCAAATTTCGCTTCATTTGGGCTTCTACCCACGCATCAGCGACAAAGGGTTGAGTACAACAAATCTGAGCACATAATAAACCATGCAAATGCGCAGCCGAACAAATATTGCTCAACCAGAATAAATCACTAGCTGCAACATCGTAGTCAGGCAAGGTTTCAATTGAGTCCGCTACCATAAATGTCCCATTATGTTTTAAATATACGTCCACCAACTATTATAGGTAGTTCCCAACAACTCTACAATCTACTTCTTATCAAGAACATTATTCAACCTGGGATAAAATAACCAATCGAGTTATTGCTGTTCAAAAAACAATCTTGATGTTTAAGATAAGAACGACACAATTTCAATCGCTTCACGCTAAGTTTATGACCATAAAACTAAACATAGATGATACGCGACGAATCATTTACAGCCAAAAAGGTTGAAATCTATTCAAAGTTCTTTTAAAATGATCTGTAGATTAAAATAATAAAATCAAATTAAATATTATAAGTAAATACGTCCAATAGAGACTCAAGCATCATTTAAACAACCACTACAATTAATCTTTCTTGCAGCAGATTAAACAAACGAATACGAGCTTGTTTAGAATATGGATAATACATTAATTGAACTTGAAAAACATACCAAACAACTAGTTGATGCATTTCAGTCTTTAAAACAAACTCATGTACAATTAAATATAAAACATTTAGCCTTACAAGCCCAGCATGAACATCTACGTGATCATGTTCAACAAATAATAACCAAAATTCAATCCACTATTATCCAATTAAAAGCCGTTGGTCAAGCCCATGAATGAATCAAATCAAACAACTTCTATTCATATTTTAAACAAAACGTACCATGTAAAGTGTCCTAAAGAGCAAATGTATGCACTGCGCCAGGCTGCTTTATATTTAGATGAAAAAATGCGCGAAATTGTTGACACAACCCATTTAAGAGGCCAAGAGCATATTGCAATTATGGTCGCTTTGAATTTAGCCCATGAAATTTTATCTCTACATAGTAAAGAAGAACAATTTCAAACCAATCTGGCTCATCGCCTACAAACACTACATAAAAAAGTAACTGATTCTTTAAGTACAAATCTAGAAGAATTACCGCTATAATATAAAAGCTTCTAAGCGGGTGCTGAATTGAATCAACAGTAATAGAATGGGGATCTATCTGTGGTCTAATGTTGCGCAAGCCTGCCTTGCAGCGGGAAGCCTGATTTGGCTCGACGGATGCCCACCTGAACCTATCGGTTCAGACTAGCGCTTGCTTAGAGCACTTAAATGATCTATTTGAATAAAACTCAATTACGTATCCAGCTAAGGCACAAAAGACGCTCACTTAGCGATACAACCAAAAAACAATATGCCAAACAACTATACCATCAGTGGTTAACACTTGATATAGCTTCATCCTATCAGCATGTGGCCTGCTACATAGCGTTTGATGGTGAAATATCTACCCAACACATCATCGATGATATCTGGACCAAGCAACATCACTGCTATCTACCCACTATCACCTCACAAAAAATCTTAAAATTTGTACCATACCATCAACACCAACCACTGCGCTGTCACAACAACGATGGATTCGCAGAGCCTCAATCATCGTCCGACACGGCTCATCCTAATTTAGAAGTCATATTAATACCCCTGATTGCATTTGATAAACAAGGTTATCGACTAGGATTTGGGCAAGGATATTACGACCGTCTACTGGCAACTTATCCCTCAGACTATCGCCCACTATGCATTGGCTTAGCGTATCAGTTTCAACGATGTGATCAGTTACCAATCGACCCTTGGGATCAACCACTTGATATGATTATAACCGAACAACAAATCTACCATTTAGCTAAAAACCCATCGATTGACAAGCTAAAGAAAATATAAGACCATGCCAACCAAATAGGGAGATCCTCATGCAATATTGGCTAATGAAATCTGAACCCACGACGTATGGTATCGATCAATTGATGCAATGTCCCAAACAAACAGACACTTGGGACGGCATTCGCAATTATCAAGCCAGAAATTTCATGCGTCATCAAATGACCCCTGGCGATCTAGCATTTTTTTACCACTCCAGTTGCCAAGTCCCAGCTATTGTAGGGACGATGAAAATCGTAAGCACCGCCTATCCTGATTCAACAGCACTCGATCCTAACAGTCCTTATTACGATCCTAAAGCAACGATTGATAATCCTCGCTGGTTCATGGTGGATGTACAATTACAGACCAAATTTACTCAGCCTATAACCCTGCAAACATTAAGACAAGATACTCGCCTACAATCTATGCTATTGCTTCAACGAGGTTGCCGCCTTTCTATTCAACCAGTGTTACCAGAACATTGGCAGATAATTTTGGAATACAATTGTAGCTAATGAAGACGAGCTGTCTGTAAAATCTTAATCAATTGGGAAAATTCTTTGGCCAATTCTTTAAATAAATCGACGCTACTGCCAACACAAACTGACGACAAACTACTATATGCTGCCTGTCCCAAAGTTATAAAATAATCATTGGTCATTTGTCTACCATCTGTATATCTAGGGAATAAACCGACTTGTAATAAGCATTTATCCCCAACTTCTTGCAATTGATCATGCGATATTTGTCCAGTTATCTGCCAAGCAGACATTAATTCTATAGCTCGTATGCCCGCCATAAATTGTGGTTTATTCACAAAGCGCATCAGCAAAAAAACTAAATAACTTTCTAGGGCCTCATCTAACTGGATCCCTCCATCGATCTGAGCTTCGCTAATTAACGCATGCCACTGAGCCAATTCTGAAGGAAAAATAACCAACTGATTCTTTTGAAAATCCATGAACCACCCTAATTGTTCAATCTAATCCATAATAATTTAGTAAAAATTATAGTATAATTTGCAAACTCATTTGACTCTTCATCCAATCGTGCTAAAAAAGTATATGTGATTAATTAAAAAATTTACCAGTATTTTCGTTTACCAAAATTTAAGAACAAACTATGCCTGTATTTAAAATAGTCAATTTTCTAGGGATATTCAGCAAATCTTTACCGATCCTAGTATTGTTACTGACCGGTTGTGCCACTAAAACACCACCGACAACGGTCGATCCACTAGAATCTTATAATCGGACGATGCGCCATGTTAACCAAGCAATTGATAAAATTATATTCAAACCAGTCGCAAAAACTTATGATACCATCACCCCATCTCCCATCCGCCGAGGGATACGCAATGCATTGAGTAACCTACATGAACCCAACAGTGCAGTAAACCATATGCTCCAAGGAGAACTGTTCTATGCCATCTCTGATATGTGGCGATTTATTATCAATTCAACCATTGGACTGGCAGGCCTGTTTGATGTAGCCAGCCATATGAATTTAACTAAAAACCAGCAAGATTTTGGATTAACACTAAAGAAATGGGGATACCAACATTCGGCGTACGTCGTGCTCCCAATTTTGGGGCCATCAACGGTCCGTGACACCATGGGCTTCATGGTCGATAATAGCACTCTGAGCACTTATCGTTATTTAGAACCAGTCAAACTACGCAACACTGTAAATATTATCCGTATAATCGATGGACGTGCAGATTTATTAGATATTGATGCTATTTTAGACGCCAGTATCGATCCATACATCGCAGAACGAAATGCGTATTTACAAAATCGTTCAGCGAACACAGACTCTGCAGGCTTAGCCTATGACAGTATTGAAGCAGACATTGACAGCGCACTCACTGAAGAAACTTAGTCACTACAATTATTAATGTTCCATATTGTTTTATACCAACCTGAAATCCCACCAAATACCGGCAATATCGTGCGCCTTTGTGCCAATACGAATTGTCAACTGCATTTGATTGAACCATTAGGATTCACCCTAAGTGATAAGCAATTTAAACGAGCAGGACTAGACTACCATCATCTAACAGCCATTTCCGTCTATGAAAATTACCAGCAATGCCGAGCAGCTCTGACAAATCATCGATGGTATGCTTGTTCAACGAAAGCAAACACATACTACACCCAGCCCACTTATCAAGCTCAAGATGTATTATTATTTGGGCCAGAAACCCGAGGATTACCAGAGGCCATTCGCACAACCTTACCGGCAATTAAAATTCCGATGCAACCTAACGCACGCAGTTTAAATCTTGCCAATGCCGTCAGTATTGTGATCTACGAAGCCTGGCGTCAAAAAAATTTCTATGGCGCCGATTGATTTTGCAGTCGTTGCTGATAAAGCGCATCGAAATTAATCGGCGCTAAAATCAATTGCGGAAATCCACTGCGACTGACCAAATCAGTAACCACTTCTCGAGCATAAGGATATAAGGTATTAGGACAAAAAATATTAAGCGTCCGCTGCAAATCATCTGCTACGAATCCATCCATATAAAATACCCCACATTGTTTAACATCCACCACAAAGGCAACTTTATCTTGGCTTTTAACAGTCACTGTCAAAGCTAATACCACTTCATATTGGTGTGCTTGCTGCGGATGGGTCTCAATATGAATATCTAAATGCAAATCGGGCTGCCATTGCTGAATTAAGGCATCTGGCCCGCGAGGCGATTCAAATGATAAATCTTTAATGTAAAGTCGTCGAATAGAAAATTTTTGTTGAGCGTCTGTCATAATCATCCCTTTGATTGAGTTACAGGTAATCCAGCTTCATGCCAAGCCCGCATACCGCCTTTGAGCCCATAGACTTCCTGACAACCGGCTGTTTTAAGTATAGCACCAACTTTGGCTGCTTGATGACCCATCTCACAGATCAATAGGATAGGCCGAGATTGATTAAGCAAACGTTTATCTAATTGTTCTACAGCTTTTTGTACAATAGACAATGCGCCCAACACATGGCCCTTGGTATACTGAGATTCATGACGCATATCTACGATCATAGGTTTTTGTTGGTTCATCAAACGAACCATATCGTGCACACTCAGTAATGTTATCCCATAATTCTGGCTATTGATTTCAACCCAAATTATTGTAATCAACAATACAATCAACCCACTAGACAGTAACCAATGATCAACTAAAAAATTTATTAATACATCCATAGATATCCCTTAAATAATAAAACGAGCACCTTAATATGCCAGCAACGTTGCAGTTTATATGACAAAAGCCAATACAGATTAACCTGTCGTGCCAATACCAACAAGCCATTTCGAAATTTTTATCAAACCATCTTACAGACTGACCCTGATGACCAAGCTTCTCTTATCTCAGTCATTGCATTATACTACACAGTTTATGAGAGAAACAAACACTACAAAACCACGCCCATATTGGATGGTGAACAAACAGATCCATTCCCGATCATTTGCGATACCGATAAAACAATTCATGGGCAATCGTTTGTTTAAAAAGCTTGCTGAAAAAATATGGCAACACACTGATATCCTCCCAGCTCATCCTCTATGGTTATTTGTAGTCTATGCCTGCTATTAAGCCTTGTTTATTGACCATTCTAGATGGCTGGGGTCATCGTTCTGAGCCTCATGCCAATGCCATTGCTCAAGCGTACACCCCACATTGGCAGACTTGGTGTCAACAATATCCCTATGCTCAATTACACTGCTCTGGTTCATCGGTTGGTTTGCCTGAACAACAAATGGGCAATTCAGAGGTTGGACATTTACATTTGAGTGCCGGGCGCATTGTCAATCAAACATTGACCCAAATAGACGAAGCAATCAACCAACCAGATTTCTATCAACATACCGTTTTTAAACAATATTTAACGGGTGGTCCTGTACATATTTTAGGCTTATTATCCCCTGGTGGCGTACACAGCCATGAACGACACATGCACACATTGCTTAAAGTACTGAAACACTACCACATTGAACACGTGTTCTTACATCTGTTCCTAGATGGCCGCGACACCCCTCCTCAATCCGCAGCCACCTCACTGCAAACCCTAATAGCTCATATGAACCACTTAAAGATTGGGACCATTGCATCACTATGTGGACGTTATTATGCAATGGACAGAGATAAACGATGGGATCGAACCCAACAGGCCTATCAATTGCTGACCACAGGCCAAGGGCTATCGGTTACCGACCCCCTATCTGCACTCGATGCTGCCTACCAACAAAAAGAATATGATGAGTTTATTCGACCATGTCGTTGTGCTGGATTTAAACCAATTGACGAACAGTCCACAGTCTTTTTCATGAATTTTCGTGCCGATCGCGCTCGACAATTAGCACAAGCATTGATAGACTCGGATTTTAAAGCATTACCACGCACTCAACCACCCCCCCGTGCACTCATTGGTCTAACCCCATACAATAATGTACCTCTAACCGACGTGCTATTCCCCAAAATACCATTGACCGATACTCTCGGCCATGTGGTAGCTGAAGCAGGATTACAACAATTTCGGATTGCAGAAACTGAAAAATATGCCCATGTCACCTATTTTTTTAATGGTGGCCAAGAGTCCCCTCTACCAGGAGAAACTCGCCAATTGATCCCATCACCTACCGTCTCTACCTACGATCAAGCACCAGAGATGAGCGCTCAAGCCATCACTGAACAATTAATTAACGCCATGCAAACCCATGCTTATGCCTTATACGTCTGCAATTATGCAAATCCTGATATGGTTGGACATACAGGCAATTTTCCAGCAACCAAACAAGCAATTACGACCGTCGATCGGTGCTTAGGACAATTATTTAAAGCCGCTCAAACTCAAGGCATACAAATGTACATAACTGCCGATCACGGCAATGCCGAACAAATGTATGATCTAAACTGCCAACAACCCCACACACGGCATACCAATCATTTAGTCCCCTTTTTATCGCTGAATAAACATCAAACTATACGACAACCCATTGGACAATTGATTGACGTTGCCCCAACTATCTTATCACATATGGGCCTAACCATCCCAACATGTATGACTGGACAAATCTTAGTTAGTCATTCATGATATACTGGAGATTATGCATAATCATCGGACTGTTAGCCAACCCAAGCCATGGGCTTGCAACCCAGTCATTAGAACAATTAAATAAAAAAATTGCGGCCATTGAACAATCATTACTAGATGATAAAAGCAAATTTAACGAATTAACTGCAGCATTGAAAAAAATTGATCTTCAAATTCAACAATGCCATCTGCAACACCAAGCCATCAATACCCAGCTTGCAACCAAAGAACAAACCTTGGCTGAACTAAACAGCACAGCCCATACGATTAAACAGCAACTATCAATACACCACCAACAGTTGCGTAAACAATTGCAAATCAGTTACCGATTATTCCAATACGATCATTTAAAGTTATTATTCAGTCCCATCGAACCCAGCCAAATCAGTCAGCTCAGTCATTATTATACTTATTTACACCAAGCTCGCATTCAACAAATTTACCATATAGACACGACACTAAACAAACTATACCACCAACAAGAACAAAATATAAAAAAAACTAAACAGTTGCAACAGCTACGAACTCAAAAATTTAATACGTTACAACAACTTCAACAACAAAAATCCCAACGTGCCCGCCTACTACAAGCCATTGAACGCACGATGCATGATAAAACTCAGCAGCGACAAGAATTACTCGAAAATAAAAAACAGTTAACTCAATTATTTAATAAACTCCAACACGAAACACAAACCAAACCATCAGCACCCACCCCACCATTGGCTTTTCATCAACAACAAGGACAATTACCCTGGCCTTGTCAGGGCGATATTATCACCCATTTTAATGAACGACTGACCGATTTAAATATTCGATCGCAAGGAATTTATATCACCACCCATGCCAACCAACCCATCCATGCCATTGCCTCAGGGCAAGTTGTATTTGCCAATTGGTTCAGAGGCTATGGTCTTTTATTAATCATCGATCATGGCGCAGGCTTCATGAGCTTATATGCCCACAATAACACACTATATCGAACCACTGGTGATGCTATCCAAGCTAATCAAGTTATTGCCGCGAGTGGACAAAGCGGTGGTATCAGACAAAACAGTCTATACTTTGAAATAAGAAAACATGGCAAAGCCTTAAACCCTATCAATTGGTTAAAAAAAATCCGGAGTTGATTATGATCAGATCACGGCTCAGTACCGTCACCAGCTATCTTTACTATTTAATAAGCGGTATCAGTATGCTCTGGGCAATGATATTATGGTCTGCTCCAGCGACAACCCAACAATCGATCCCAACATTAGCAGATGTACAACGTTTTGCCACTGCAATTAATCAAATCAAACACTATTATATTAACGATGTCTCTAATCAAGAACTATTCGAACATGCGATTCGTGGGATGCTCACTGGGCTGGATCCTCATTCTGCATACTTAAATATCGAGGATTTTAAAAGTTTATACGACAGTACCGAAGGCAAATTCGGTGGGCTGGGTATTGAAGTCACTATGGAAGATGGGGTGATCAAAGTGATCAGTCCCATCGATGATACACCTGCCTCTCGTGCCGGAATCAAACCTGGGGATCTCATTATCCGGATTAACCAACATCCAGTCGAGGGCATGTCCCTAAAAGATGCAATCCACATGATGCGTGGAAAAGATGGCTCACAAGTTACACTATTGGTTATCAGAAAAAATAAGCCCCAGCCGTTAACGTTTAAACTCACCCGCTCAAAGATTCATATTCAAAGTGTCCATAGTGAATTATTGAATGAAGACGTAGGCTATATCCGCATCAGCCATTTTCAAGCTGATACAGCGAAGCAATTTTTAAACCATATTGCGACTATCAATGCTCAAAGTTCTGATCATATCACTGGCTTAATTCTTGACTTACGCAACAACCCTGGTGGATTGCTAGACGCTGCTATCGAAGTATCTGACACCATGATCCACAACAACCAAATAGGACCTGAAGAATTAATTGTCTACACCAAAGGACGCCTACCAAATTCAGAATTTCAAGCCGTAGCTACGCCAGGGGATAAACTACATGGAGTCCCCATTGTTGTCCTTATTAATGAAGGCTCAGCATCTGCCTCAGAGATTGTTGCCGGTGCCTTAAAAGACAATAAACGCGCTATTTTGGTGGGGACTCAAAGTTTTGGTAAAGGCTCTGTGCAAACCATTCTACCACTGGATAAACAGCGCGGGATCAAACTAACAACAGCATTGTATTATACCCCATCTGGAAAATCCATTCAGGCCAAAGGGCTTCGACCAGATATTACTATCAAAAACCTTCATATCAAACCAACCCATACCATATCTGATCAGGATACATTACAGCTCTATGAAGCTCATTTACGTGGACATCTTATGGAAAGAAAAAAATCTCATACATCACCAATAACTAAAACGACCACAACCCATCAGCGATTACAACATGATTATCAATTACACGAAGCTTACAATATTCTCAAGGCGATGCGTTTAGTCACCAGCTATCAACCATCCTAAATAATACCGCTAGTATTTTCCAGCTCGTAATAATCCACCTAACCCTGCCTGCTCAAGTACTCGTTGTAAATAAATACGAATCATCTTGGCATCATTCAATCCTAACACCTCTTTACAGATTTGCCGGGTTTGAGCAAATTCAAAATTTCGAATCACCCATTTAACATTTGGTAAACTGGTTGAGTTGATACTCAATGAATCAAATTCTAATCCCAACAATATAATAATCGCCAATGGATCACTGGCCATCTCGCCACAAATACTAACTAATTTTCCCTCGCTGTGCACCGCATCAACAATGCATTTCAACGCTCGTAAAACAGCAGGATGCAAGGCATCATATAAATGGGCAACTCGAGTATTCGTTCGATCAGCCGCCATCATATATTGGACTAAATCATTACTACCCACTGAAATAAAATCAACTTTCTTTGCCAACTCTGAAGCTAAAAAAACTGCTGATGGGACTTCAATCATCACACCAATTTCCGGATAATTAATGGTCAACTTCTCTTGTTCAACTATCTCTTTGTAGGCCTGATCTAACAATCGCTTAGCTTCATCTACTTCATACAATGAAGTAACCATCGGAAACAATATTTGTAAATTATTCAACTGATCATTCGCTCGAAGCATAGCCCTTAATTGCAATAAAAAAATTTCCGGATGATCTAATGTCAACCGCATCCCTCGCCATCCTAGAAAAGGATTATCTTCTTGTACGGGAAAATAAGGCAATGGTTTATCGCCCCCAACATCTAATGTCCGCA
>Ga0190280_1023_pt1 | contig 15340 bp, 19 predicted proteins | sample JAMX8_100Endo_L3_FD_131023 | JGI IMG/M metagenome (GOLD analysis project Ga0190280, IMG submission 131023) | Enriched cells of marine protists from Biology Centre CAS, Ceske Budejovice, Czech Republic - JAMX8_100Endo_L3 | ecosystem: Environmental > Aquatic > Marine > Unclassified | place: Czech...
TGACTAACTAAGGAGACTAAGATGGCTTTATCAATGCACACTAACTACGCATCGCTTGTAACTCAAAACACTCTGAACAACACAAGCGGTCTTCTAAACACCGCAATGGAACGTCTAAGCACAGGCTACCGTGTAAACTCAGCTGCAGATGACGCTGCTGGTCTTCAAATTGCTAACCGTCTAGAAGCACAAACGCGTGGTATGTCAGTAGCAATGCGTAACGCTCAAGACGGCATCTCTATGATGCAAACAGCTGAAGGCGCAATGGATGAGATGACTAACATCACATACCGTATGAACGACCTAGCAACACAGTCTTTGAACGGTTCAAACAGCGATAAAGACCGCGCGGCAATGGACGCAGAATTTAAACAGCTTACAGCTGAACTAAAGAACATCGTGGACAACACCTCTTTTGGTGGCCAAAAACTACTAGCAACTGGTGGTGGTTTTGAAGCTGGTGCAGTTACCTTCCAAATCGGTGCTTCTTCTGCTGAAACTCTAGATGTTGACGCATCTGCAAGCATCCAGAAAGTTGCAGCGACTCTTGCTGACGCAGCAATCACAGACGGTATCGGTGATACAACTAAAGCGAAAGCAGCTCTTGATAAAATCAGTGGCGCAGCTGGTCTAGTGGAAGATATCGGTGCTACTCGTGCTCAATTTGGTGCGAACATCAACCGTCTTGAGCACACTATGACTAACCTGGGTAACATGGTTGAGAATACTTCTGCTGCTAAAGGCCGTATCATGGACGCAGATTTCGCTGTAGAATCTTCAAACATGACTAAGAACCAAATGCTAATGCAAGCTGGTACGACAGTTCTGTCTCAAACTAACCAGCTACCTGGTATGGCAATGTCTCTACTTCGTTAATAACGAACTAGAAATAAAATATACCAAAATAAAAAGCCTCCCTATGGGAGGCTTTTTATCACCTGCGAATATAAATATAGCTTTTATTCCCACGTTGCTCTTCCGGTACTCTAAAACCTATTTTCCGCATTATATTATGAAGCACTTTATTAAATAGCTCCAACTCAACTGTCTCGCTTCCCTGTCCTTGCTGATATGTTTTCAACTCAGGGAACTTGGATATCGCTTCTTGTAGGATACTTGCTAGTTCATCTGAATTAATATTTTGTTTGCTCAGTAACTTAGCACTAATAAACGTTTCGTAAGATCGAGCACATTTCATCAGCCGCAAAACAAATTCATTCATTTCTGCCGTTCTTATCTAAGTGTAAAACTAACGTTGGAAAAATATCTTCAAACACCAAATACATACCAAGTTAAAGATACCAAAAAGCGACATTCCACTATGTAGGAATAGTCCCAATAAAATAGCAGGAAGAACCTAAAATACCGCACTATTGATAGTTTACTTAAACTCCCTCCCCCCTAAAGTGGATTAAATAATTTAGTTTTTTAGTCGCCTTGTCTTATAAGGAAACACTAGATGTTTTCTAGAGGAAGGCGGAACACACTAGGTGGAAAATCTACTTCCTCTCAAATCCAGATAACATCGTAAGCTTATGTTTTAAAAGCTCATTTCAATTGGGCACGTATCTTGCGATAAGACATATATTCCAGGCATAGAGTTACGCCAATTACCGATGAGAGAGGGAATAAGCTCGTGAGTTCATTAGATCCAATATCCATGGCAACTAAGTTGGCTACGTACGACGTTCAACCATTTAAACAGCGCTATCAGCTACAAGCCGATAAATACCAATCTCAGTTATCTGCCTTGGGCAAAGTTGAAAGTGCAATGCGTGAGTTCCGAACTGCTCTCAAAGAGATGAACAGCAGTACTAGCAGCATCATTAAAAACTCAACAAGCATTTCTCAAGAAGGTTACTTTACAGCTAATGCTGACGCAAAAGCGCTATCCGGTAGCTACCAGATTTTCGTTGAACAAGTTGCAACATCACATCAAGTCTCTACAGGCATGCCTGCAGACCTTGACGCCACTACAGAGGTTCCGACTTCAGGAACTCTCGAATTCACCATCAACGGTGAAACGATGACACTTGATCTATCAACAGTCGATACTGACGGTGATGGTACAGCAACAATAAGTGACTTAGCGACTGCAATTAATAACGACAGCGATAACCCAGGTGTAAATGCAACCTTAGTGCGCTCAAACGGCCAGACTCACTTTATGCTTTCAAGCACTGAAACTGGTGTTGCTAACCAAATCAACGTATCGGCGTCTGGTACTGGCCAAGCCTGGTTTGAAGATGCATTCACAAACCTCAATCAGATAAGTGCTCCACAGGATGCTGTGATTTGGTTAGGAGCAGAAGGAACTGGGCTAAAACTAACAAACTCAAGCAATACGTTTGAAGGTGTTATCGATGGCGTAGATATAACCGTTACCAAGGCTCAAACCTCAGGAGAAACCGCTATTGGTTTAGGTATCGGAGCTGACGACGAAGCAACAAAAGAGCAGCTCAATAAGTTCGTAGAAGCCTACAACACATTGATATCTGCGATTGATGAGCACACGCAAATCGGCGGCGAAGATAAAAAGCGAGGCGCTCTGGCAAGCGATCCAACTATGCGTTCGATTGAAAGCCAGTTAACCAGCCTGGTTCGAGGTGAGCACGGCGGCATGCGCTTGAGCGAAATCGGTGTGACATTGGACCGCAATGGCAAAATGAAAGTGGACCAAGAAAAGTTTGCCGAGGCACAAAAAAACAACGGTGCGGGCTTGGAAGCGATGTTCAATGGCGACGGCGCTTTGCTCGACTCTATTGATGCTATGGTCGAACCATTCCTCAAATTCTCTTCTGGAGCGTTCAAATCTCGTAAAGAATCGCTACAAGCAAACATTGATCGCATCTCAGATAAACAAACTACTTTAGAGCGTAAATACGACATGTCGTACAAGCGTTACCTAAAACAGTTCACTCAAATGAATACATTAATGACCCAAATGAACCAAACCATGTCAATGTTTGGCTAAGGCTTTAGGAGAATATCTCATGCTTATGGACTCTGGCTATGACTCGTACCAACAAGTCGATCTCGACGCGCAAGCGGCAGCAGCAAACCCACACCAATTAGTCATTATGTTGATCGATGGCTTACTTGATGAAGTTGAACGTATTCGTGGCCATTTGGCTGCGAATCGCTTGGCTGAGAAAGGTAACGGAATCAACAAATGCATGAACATCTTGATTGGGCTCACAAGCGCTCTAGATGATGAGAATGGTGGCGAAATTGCTGAAAACTTACGCCAGCTGTATGACTTCTGCCAAGTTGAGCTTTATTACGCCAGCGTGCAGAACGATGCGAATCGCTTGGTTAATGTCGAGCGTGTAATGGGTAACATTCGTGAAGGTTGGATGAATTTTGGACAACAAGCATAAAGTGTCGCCAGAGCGATTTCGTCATTTATCTCAGCTCATCCAATTCGCTACAAAAACAGCAGATTGGCATGCGCTTAAGCGCTATGACTTGCAGTTGCGAGAGCTATTGATCAGTCACAAACCTTTTTTGAAGGATCCTAAGCTTGCACCTGAAATTCAACGTGCCAAAACCGTTCATGCTGATGCATTCGCTAGATTAGAAAAGTCGAAGAACGAGTTAGAAAAAGAGATGAACATGGTCAATGACCATCAAGAGCGCGCTATGGCCTATCAATTAGCGATGACCATGGAGCTAACTCAATGATCGTATCTCCTTCAACTCAAATATCCGGCAATGCATCACCTAGCCATGAAGGCAACATAAAACAAGCAAGAGCTGTACACGGTTTTTCTCATAACCCTATGTCTGAGCATAGCCAGTATGACGGCCAAGGTTTCGCCTCAGCTTCAACCGTGCCGAGTTTTCATCTTACCGCTCCAGCTTTGGACAGCGAAGAAAAGGCGTATGATCGTGGTTCGGATACTGACGAACACTCGGCTTCTGAAGCAGATGCTCACCTGACAAGTACACTGGGTTCAACAGAATCACCTGATCTTGCTATGCAAGCTCAGGCTCTAACCCAGAGTATGCTCACTATGGCCGAAAAGCAGCCGGGTCAGTTCGGAAAAACTCCGCCTTTAGCGGTAGCTAACGACGTTAAGTCTGCAACACAAGACTCAAATAACGCCTTGCTAAACACCTCTCCAAAGCAACAAGAGGTGCAACAAAGCCAACCGATGTCATCGAACTCGCGTCTATCAATCTCCAGTGCCGACTTTCAGACCCTATTGAGTCAACCAGCTCAAGGGCAACCAACGGCCTCACCACTCCAAGGACAAACACCAACGCCACAAACCCCGAACACCGCCGTTGCCACGAGTCATATTCAAACTCAAGGCTCTGAGTGGGCGGCTGTGCGCGTTGACACCAGTGCTGGAAAATGGGGAGAGCAAATGATGCAAGTTCTGCATGACCGTGTGACTCTTCAAGCGCAACAAAATGTACAAGAAGCCAAAATCCGCCTCGACCCACCGGATTTAGGTAAGCTGGATTTACTTGTACGTGTTGAAGGCGACCGACTAAGCGTGCACATCAATGCCAATACAGCCGCAACACGAGAAGCTTTAATGCAAGTGTCTGAGCGTCTACGCACAGAACTGCAAGAGCAGAACTTCGTCCATGTCGATGTCAACGTGGGCTCTGATCAAAGCCAGAGTCGCAATGACCAACATACAAATGAAGAAGACGCCACTATTTTCGCAGCACGAGAATCTGGTGCATTCCAAACTACAACAACAAACTATTCAGAACACTGGCTGAACACTCAAGCCTAGTTAATCCTCGAGGAAAAAGGTTATGACCAAACAACAAATGATCGCCCTGTTTATCGCCATGATCATCACCAGCGCCCTCGTTTCGGCCGCCACGATTATGGGCGGAATCTGGTACTTAAACAAACACGCTCAAGAGTCACCTGACTCTGGTTCCTTGATCGATGATTCTCCATTGTCATTTTTAGTCACAGAAGAACCGACAAGCAAAGGTCCTAGCTTCCATCCTTTAGACAAAGTCGTTTTGACCGTAAAAGGTAAAAAACAGACTCACTTTGTCATGCTAGAACTAGCAATTGAAACACGCCGTCCTGAGCGCATCAAAGACATTGATGAGTACATGCCAATGGTACAAAACTCATTATTAAAATTGTTTAGCGACAAAACATTTGATGAGTTACAGCAAGCGGGTGCCATCGATATTCTGCAAAACGAAGTAAAACAAACGCTTTTACTGGCTTTTGCTAAGACAGACATCGTTCGCGAAATCGACGATGTTTTGTTGACTAAATATGTTGTGCAATAACGGAGCACAACCATGTTAGACATGAATATACAAGACACCTATACCACAGAAGAGGAAGTGACGACGCCATCACGCCCAATTGACGAAAATGCACTGCTGCAACGTCATCAAGTTATGGTGAAACGCGTCGTTAACCAGCTACGTGTTCATGCCACTTCTCACTGTAGTATTGAAGATATGCAGCAAATTGGCCTTATCGCTCTAGTTGAAGCTGGACGCCGATACGGCGATGTTGACGATCCTCATTTCCCTGCCTTTGCCGTGTGTCGTGTTCGAGGTGCAATTTTAGACGAATTGCGCCGGCTAGATTGGCGCTCACGTAAAACTCGCCAACAGGCTCACGAACTCAATGACGTGACTCGAGATCTCACACGCTCTTTAGGTCGGATGCCCACGGATGCAGAAATCATCCAAGCCTTGGGGACGAATGAGCAGGACTATTACAACCGCCAAAATGCCGCCCTTGCGGGAGAGATGCAAAGCCTTGACCAACTGATGGAAAGCAGTGGTGATAGCTATATTGGCGGGCAATATGATGGCATGGAACATGAGCATATTCGTCGTAGTTTAGATAGCGCTTTAGGCAAATTGCCGAAGCGTGATCAATTGCTGCTTACTCTGTTCTATCAACATGAACTCAACTTACACGAAATAGCTCTGGTATTGGATCTGACACCACCTCGTATATGTCAGCTTCACAAACAAGCGCTGAAACAACTCAACCAATTAATGTCCTCTTAGGAGTCACAAGATGCAAAAGTTTTTTGGAGTCCTCACTATCCTGGTGTGCGTCTTCGGTGGATACATGTGGGCCGGCGGTAACTTAGGCGCTATCTGGCAACCAGCCGAATTCCTTATCATCATTGGCGCTGCTGCTGGTTCTTTGATCATCGGTAACCCACCTCACGTACTGAAAGAAATGCGTCGCCAAGTGCCTGCGACCATTAAAGGCCCGACAGAAGAGCATGAGTACTACATGGAATTAATGGCGCTACTCAATAACTTGCTTGAGACAGCGCGCAACCGTGGTTATAAGTTTCTCGACTCTCACATTGAGTCGCCAGAACAGAGCTCTATGTTTCTCGCTTACCCGACGATTGCTGAGGATCATCGCCTAATTTCTTTCATTACTGATAATTTACGTTTAATGGCAATGGGACAAATGTCGCCTCATGAATTAGAGGGACTGCTAGAGCAAGAAATTGAAGCTATCCAAAACGAAATGCTTTTGCCTTCACGCTCACTACAGCGTACAGCAGAAGCACTACCTGGCTTCGGTATTCTTGCAGCAGTTGGTGGCATCATTATCACCATGCAGGCCATTGATGGCTCAATCGCTATGATTGGTTATCACGTTGCAGCAGCTCTCGTAGGTACATTCATTGGTATTTTCGGTTGTTACTGTGGTTTAGACCCACTAAGTAACGCCATGGCTCAGCGAGTAAAACGTAATATGACTGCTTTTGAATGCGTACGCGCAACCTTGGTTGCCTACGTAGCGAAGAAGCCGACATTGCTCGCCATTGACGCTGGTCGTAAACATATTCAGCTAGACATCAAACCAACATTCAACCAAATGGAGAAGTGGTTAGCTGAACAGGAGGGATAATGCAAAAACAAGAGCATGTAGTGTTCAAACGTGCCAAAGCACACAGCCATGATGAACCTCATGGCGGCGCGTGGAAAGTCGCGTTTGCTGACTTCATGATCGCCCTAATGGCGCTGTTTCTTGTGCTTTGGGTTATGCAGGTGGTAGACAAAGAAGAGCGTAAAGCAATTGTCGCCCACTTACATAGCTCAAGCGTATTCGACAAGAGTTACGGTAATCCATTTGATACTTCACAAAGTATCTCTCCTATTGACTTGGCACAGGACTCTTCTGTGCCAAGTAAACACAATTCCAACCACGTGGTAAGCTCATACTTTCGAGGTGACGGCGATGGGCCAGAAATCGACTCGTTGATTCCTGGTGACTTCGATACTCAGGAGCAACTTGCAGCGCTGGCGAAAGTCATTGAACGAATGACCGCTCAGATTAACGCACAAGGCAATGTCAACGTCACCGTGACCCCACAAGGCTTACGTATCGTCCTTCAAGATGATTACAAACAGCATATGTTCAGTCGTGGTGGCGCAGAGTTGACCCCTTTCTTCGAAGACTTATTACTTGCACTTGCGCCTGTATTTCAGCGTGTGAACAACCCACTGATCATCAGCGGACATACGGATGCGATTCCATTTAAAAAACGCTTTGGTCGTCAATCAAACTGGGCGCTATCTGCATCTCGAGCTGATGTCGCAAGAAATACGCTGGTTGAAGGTGGCATGCCGGATGATCGCGTCATGCAGGTCACAGGCATGTCGGATAGAGCACTGCTTAACCCTGATGAACCAGATTCAAGCGAAAACCGCCGTATCGAGCTGTTCGTTTTAACGACGCCAGCAGCCAAAGTACTCGAAACTCTTTTTGGTAACCACCAAGAAAGTGAACTGCAAAAAGCGAAAGATAAAGCCGAATTTAACCAACCAGTCATTCGACAAGAAGTCATCAATTACTCGGGTGATACGGCCACCAACGAAGTAAATATTCAAGAATTATAACCTCAAAAGGTCACCTCGCCTGATGGTGACCTTTCTAACTGAAACCTCTGTTACTGTGACTTTTTAGTTGAGTTCTATATGCACATAACACCATCCGAAAACAAAAAACGCGATCTGTTGAAGAAAGCCTTTTTATGGTTAATTGTCTTCGACTACCTTTTATTGGCGTTTTTCTTAACTCAGCTGTCCAGTTTAACGCTTAACAGTGGGACCATGATTAGTATGCTGCTCGTCGTCTACAACGTCTTACTCGTTTCTCTGTGCTTTCAAAGAACCAATAAACAGGACTCTTATATTATCTACCCTGTTTTATCCGCGACGTTGTTGGCATTTGTCTGCTTTCTTTATTTCTTTTTTTTAATTTAGATACCAGACTCCACCATTGATTTGATTTTTAATGCTTTCTCGAAGTGGTCGAGCCGATGGGTCTGAATCCACCACGTAGCCGCCTCCATCAACTGTTCAGGATCATCATTTTTGTTGGCGAAAAACGCATAAAATGAGAGCCCAACCTGCTCACCTTTGCTTGCGATCTTTTTGTCACAGACCTCTATTATTTTGTCTCTCAATGAAGCTCTCATTTCTATTCCCTTACGCTAGTATATACTCACTAACCATACGGTTGAAAGAAATCAGATCAAACGAACCTTTAATTTCAAAACGTACTCTTCCCACCTCACTCATGAAGAACTCAATTTCACAATCTAAGTCAAAAGTACCAGACGTCTCGATAGAAAATGCATTGATCTTGCTATAAGGCAGCGACGTGTAATCCACTTTTGAGCCCGTAATCCCTTGCACATTCGCCGCAATCACTCGCTTGTTGGTAAACACCACTTGGTCGCGAACCGTTTTAAAGCCCGCAAATACCGACTCGCCATCAATAAGAAACTTGTGAAAATCTTCCCTAACTTTTGATACCTCAATGGGTTTAAGCTTAAACACTGATGAATTGTCGAAATCGATCATAGTCATTCCTTTTTAGTTGATAGCGAACAAACTCAACGTAGCAGATACACAGACCGTTGCCTATCAGCTAAGTACCATCTTTCGATTTCAAACCTAGGAAAAAATTCAACAAAGTGCATTACTTCCAGCCCTGCCGCCATAGCTCTGGGTCTTTCAGTTCTTGCCAGTTCATCTCTTGCTCACGTTTACTCATAACCGCCTCAATGACACATTTCACAACATTGCCGTCTTCATCCAGTTCCATTTCAGTTACGACAAAGTGCTTCTCTTTATTTTTAGGTGACGTCGCCGTCCATTTGCTGTGCAATAGCTTCTTGGGGTGAATTTTATTCATAGTGGTATACCAGTTTAACTAGCATCTTTATGTATACGACTGAATACCAAGAGAGAATCAGATTTTATTTTTAAGCATCCACGCAAAGAAAAAGCCGCAAAAGAGGTCATCCCCTAATGCGGCCTTACTTGCAACCCAATTAGGTCTTTTGACCGTTCAAACGAGGGTTTAAGTACTGACTCTGTAGCAACTGCAACGCCTTACCAACCAGCACAATCACCACCGCGCCAATCAATACGGGCGTGAACAGAAAACTCCACCCCTGCCCAGATGCCATGATCAAGATTGGATTTGCGCCCGCAGGTGGATGCGTTGTCTTCGTAATCAGCATTGCTGACACTCCTAACCCAGTCGCAATCGCGAGGGTGATTGGCGTGATCTCAACATATTGGCTAAACGCAATACCGATAGATGCCGTAATGAAGTGACCAATGATCACATTTTTTGGTTGAGCGAGAGGGCTGCTAGGCACCCCAAACACCAACACCGCCGTAGCACCAAATGGCGCCATGAGAAGTACAACCTCAGCAAGAGACACCTCGGCGTAAGACAACACACCAATAGCCAATGTCGCACCAAGCCCCGCGACCAAAGATAAAATTAAATTATTCATAAACACCTCAAAGTAGACCGAATTGTCTACAAATTAAAATAGACAAACCTGTCTACCTTTGTCAATATGTGTTTGTAGAACTTTTTGAGGACGTAGTTATGAACAAAAAGAAACAGTTATTGATCGACACCGCGTTGTCGCTGTTTTACAAACAGGGCATCAACTCCATTGGCATCAATGAAGTCCTTAAAGTATCTGGCGTGGCTAAACGCACGCTGTACAGCCATTTTGAAAGCAAAGAAGCGCTCATCCTTGCCGCACTAGAACAACGCCACCAAATCTTCATGGCGTGGCTAGAGGAGAAACTATCACCAGCACAATCGAGCACAGACGTGATCGACCAGTTGTTTACCGCGCTTAACGGCTGGTTTCATGGTTCTGAGGAAAAATTGGGCGAGTTTCGCGGCTGTTTTTTCATCAACACGTCCGCCGAATTCAGTGACGACCGCGGCGAGATTGCAACGTATTGCCGCCACCATAAACAACAGGTTCGTGAGCTAATTCAACGCTATCTCAAATCAGACAACACATCATTACTCGATGCCATTTGCATCATGAAAGAAGGTGCCATCACCACCGCTTACATGACAAAAGAGTACGACGACGTCACAAAGAAATGCGTGGAAATTTTGCATAAGCTGTAACGGTAAGAAAGCAAGAAACGAATCGACCGAGCACCAAACTGGCGAGAATATTCAGAAATGGTAAGGTTATTTTATCCACCTAATGAGACACGCTTGATATGAAAATTGGCGAACTGGCGCAAAAAACTGGCCTTGCTCCCTCGCGTATTCGATTTTACGAGCGCATCGGGCTGCTAAAAACCGTGACCCGTAAAGCCAACGGGTACCGCGAGTATCCGCAAGAAGCATTAATGATTCTGGACATGATCACAACGGGTCAGCAAGCTGGATTCAGTTTGGATGAACTAAGTGCGTTACTGCCATCCGACCTTTCTAACTGGGATCATCACCAGTTATTGACGACCTTGCAGCAAAAAGTCCAAGAGCTCGACGAGCTTGAGCGAAAAATCGCGCAGAGTAAAAGCAAGTTAAAAGAAGTACTTAAAGAGATTGAAGCTAAGCCAGATGACATGGACTGTGCAATGAATGCAAAACGCGTCATGTCTCAACTTGGTCAAACGATTCTGACCAAAGAAAACCCGTCAAATAAAAAGTAAAGCCGTCAGCAAATCAAAGCAATGTTAACAAGCGAAGCTTTACTCTTGATGTTGGGTTAGAGATTCGCCAATTCCCCTGCTAGCCACTAAATTGAGTCTGTAAAAACCATTCGCTCTTAGCTCAGGTGTACCGCCTCCTTGTTTCTATAATCAATAAAAAATCAATCCAATTTATCTTCAAAATGTGGGTTGACCTTAAACCTAACTTTAACGTTAGGATGAATATCAAAGCAACACAGCAGGAGATTGGTGAATGCAAACGATATTGGGTGCAAGTGGGCAAATTGGCCGTGAGCTGGCATTAAGCCTAAAACGAGACTTTATGAGCGACATCCGATTGGTGAGCCGCAATCCGCATCGAGTCAACGAGACGGATCAACTGGTAAAAGCGGACTTGCTCGACGCGAAACAAACATCAGATGCCGTAAAAGGTTCTAGTATCGTTTACCTTACTGCAGGGCTACCAATGGATACTCAACTGTGGGTGGAACAGTGGCCAACAATGATGCGTAATGTCATCGCCGCATGTAAAACTCATCAAGCAAAGCTTGTTTACTTTGATAATACCTACATGTACCCGCAAACGGATACGCCTCAACAAGAAGATGCACCATTTCAGCCCAATGGAGAAAAAGGTCGAATTCGTGCGGTCATTACTGACATGCTGCTAGAATCGATGAATAAAGGAGAAATCGAAGCCGTTATCTGTCGTGCTCCGGAGTTTTACGGCCCGGGGAAAACGCAAAGCATCACTAATTCCGCCATTATCGATAATCTACTTAACCAAAAGAGCGCAAAGGTGTTTTTACGTGATGACACCAAACGCAGCTTAATTTATACGCCAGACGCAAGCCGAGCCATGGCGCGAATTGGGAATACGCCCGATGCTTACGGACAAACTTGGCATTTGCCTTGCGATGATCGTCGACTGACGTATCGGGAGTTTATCGCTGTTGCAGCAAAGGTTTTTAACGTTCAACCGAAATACAAAGTCATCAAGCGCTGGCAATTGTGGCTAGCTGGGCGATTTAATCAAACCATTCGAGATGCAGCCGAGCTTTTGCCTCGCTACGAATCTGACAACCTTTTTGTTTCGGATAAGTTTCAGACTCGTTTTCCAGATTTTAAAATCACCACATTCGAACAAGGCTTGACCACAATTCAACAAGAAAAAGCCAATGACCAGAAACCTCTTTAAGCAGGCATTGATAGGAGCTTTTTGATGAAAGATAACACACCGGCACCATCCCCAGATCGTTGGATCATCTACGGAGCCAATGGTTATACAGGCGAGCTGATTGCGAGAGAGGCCGTAAAACGGGGTCACCACCCAATCCTTGCAGGTAGAAGTTTAGAGAAAGTACAAAGCCTAGCGGCTGAACTAGGGCTGCAAAGTCTTGCTTTTTCTCTTGAGGATAAAAGCAGCGCGGTCCAACATATTTCGGGTTCATCACTGGTATTAAACTGCGCAGGCCCCTTTTCTTCGACGGCCAAACCGATGATGAAAGCGTGCCTAGAAGCAGGCGCACATTACCTCGATATTACAGGTGAGATCTCTGTGTTTGAGTTTGCACAAACGCTGCAATCACAAGCAAAGGAAGCTAGTGTCGTATTGTGCTCCGGTGTTGGTTTTGATGTTATTCCAACGGATTGCATTGCAGCCACATTGAAAGCTGCGCTACCAGATGCAACACACTTGTCTCTCGGTTTTGACTCTCGCTCTGGTTTTTCTCCGGGCACGGCGAAAACGTCTGTCGAAGGTTTGGCTCAAGGCGGAAAAGTGCGACTTAACGGAAAAATCACCACCGTTCCGCTAGCGTATAAAGTTCGCAACATTGATTTTGGTGACGGCGAAAAACTTGCTATGACCATTCCGTGGGGCGATGTTTCAACCGCCTATTACACCACGGGGATTGAGAATATTGATGTTTTTATTCCCGGATCGCCGAACATGATAAAAAACGCTAAACGAGCGAATTGGGTTCGCCCCCTTCTCGGCATAACCTGGGTACAAAGCCTCATAAAAAGCCGTATTGAAAGAACCGTAAAAGGACCAAATGAGGAGCAAAGAAACCAATTACCCACATATGTGTGGGGTAAAGCAAGCAACAAACTCGGACAAAGCAAAACAGCACGAGTACAAACGGCCAATGGCTACAGCTTAACCGTAACGGGATCTCTGGCGATTGTAGAACACCTGCTACATACAAAGCCTGAAGCCGGTGTATACACACCCTCTAAGCTCATGGGCTCCAATTTTGTGTCGCAGCTTCCCGGCTCTAGTGGCATAACCATTGAAGAGTAAACCAAAAGGCACCAATCGGTGCCTTCTGCATTTACAGGGGTTGAGACCATCACAACTCGTGTTCGGTACGGGCGATGATGTCATCCTGCGCGTCTGGTGATAGCGCGGTAAAGAAAGCTGAATAGCCCGCGACTCGTACGACAAGGTCACGATATTGCTCAGGGTTCTTCTTCGCTGCCAGCAAGGTTTTACGAGAGACGATGTTGTACTGCACGTGCCAACCTTTGTGGTGATTAAAGAAGGTACGAATCAGCATTGAAAGCTTGAGCTTATCCCCTTCTGAAGCGACAGCCGCTGGGCTTAACTTCTGGTTAAGCAGCACACCACCCAAGATTTTATTGGCTTGAATTTTACCGACTGAGTTGTACACCGCCGTTGGTCCCAAACGGTCAGAGCCCGATGCTGGACTTGCGCCTTCCGCCAGTGGCGTTTTCGCTTTTCGACCATCTGGTGTTGCCATCGTGGATGCGCCAAATGGCACGTTGGCAGAGATGCTCGATGTTCCCGCGTAGTAGCCACCACCAATTGGTCCGCGCCCATGACGTGTGTTGACAAATTGCGCCAACTCATCGATATAAACTTGGTAAGCATCAGCCAGCAATTGGTCGACATAATCGTCGTCATTGCCGTATTTTGGCGCGAAGTTGATTAAACGTTGGCGAAGTTGTTCGTTCTCAATACCATCGAAGTCTTCTTCTAATGCTTTTGCCAGTTCCGTTTGGCTGATTTGCGCTTCTTCAAACACCAAATGTTTGATCGCCGCCAAACTGTTACCTAAATTGGCGATGCCCACTTGCAGGCCAGATACCCAATCGTATTTCGCTCCGCCTTCTTTTACGGTTTTACCACTCGCCAAACAGTCATCCACCAGCGATGAGCAGAAAATATCTTGCGCTTGCTGCTCAAGCACGCTGTCGACTACGGTATCGATCTCAATCGATTTACGTGTGTAGTAGCGAATTTGCTCCGCCCAAGAAGCGGTGACTTGATCAAAACTCTCGAAGTTGCCTTTTGACAACGACTTATCATGCGGCAAGAAGGCTTTGCCCGTGGTTGCATCCACACCTTCGTTAAGCGCAGCCAGTAAAATACGCGCAAAGTTAATGAAGCTCATGCCCGTGCAACGGTAACCCCACTTGCCTGGAACAGCGGTTTCAATACAGCCAATAGACGCGTAGTTGTAAGCGTCTTCTTTCTCGACACCTAGCTTGATGAATTCTGGAATGACGATTTCATCGTTGTTGAATGCAGGCATACCGAATCCGCATTTGATCACTTCAATACAGCCCATCAAGAACTCTTGATTCAGACCTTCATGATAGCGAACACTCAAGTTCGGTTGCGTGGAACGTAGCTGACCACAAGACTCTAAAATCGCCCAAGATAGCGGATTTACGGCGTCTTCAGGTTCTCCATTCTCATTCAGCTTTTGGCCACCGATACAGACATTTTGATACAGAGGAGAACCTGCCGATGCTTTTGAGTGCGCGCCAGAGCGAATCTTGTTTACTTCAAGCAATTTCAACCAACAGCTTTGCAATAACTCAAGGGCGAACGCTTTGTTCATCGTGCCACTTTCAAGATCACGCACATAGTAGTCGTTTAGGAACTGGTCCATCCGACCGAATGAAACTGAGTGGCCATTCGATTCTATTTGCAGCATCAACTGCACAAAATAGCTCAGTTGCAGAGCTTGCCAGAAGTTGGTTGGCGCATGGAAAGCCACATGACGGCAGTTTTCTGCGATTGTCTCCAGTTCCGCTTTCCTCTCTGGTCGCGTTTCGTTTTGTGCCATTTCCAGAGCGAGATCGGCGTAACTCACCATGTGTTCCTGAATCGCAAGTAAGACAATTTCGACGGACTTATAAAACTGCTCTTTCTTCAACCCTTCATACGTCGACACGTCGTTATTAGCGCGATGCTGACGAACCTCATCCAGCAGACCGTTCATACCAATCTTCAGGATTTTTTCGTTATCCACCGCAAGGTGTGCGTCGCCCGAAGTCATGTTGCCCTCGGCTTTAATGATGGTGCTGGCTAAGATCTCTTGTTGCTCGTCGG
>Ga0190280_1025_pt1 | contig 14304 bp, 8 predicted proteins | sample JAMX8_100Endo_L3_FD_131023 | JGI IMG/M metagenome (GOLD analysis project Ga0190280, IMG submission 131023) | Enriched cells of marine protists from Biology Centre CAS, Ceske Budejovice, Czech Republic - JAMX8_100Endo_L3 | ecosystem: Environmental > Aquatic > Marine > Unclassified | place: Czech...
CAATCATATTAAAATTAGCATGGTAACTCTTCTCTAAATCTGTAGTAGCAAATAGATGAGACATCAATGCAGATATATCTTCCCGACTAGACCGAGGCTCAATCACCAATCGAGTGGGCTGTTCATGATCAGATTCATCACGAATATCAGCCACCATTGGCAATTTTTTAGCGATCATCTGCTGAGCAATCTGCTCCAATACTTTTGCACCTGAAACTTGATAGGGTAGTGCAGTGATCACAATGTGATCTGCATGAACCGTATAGACCGCTCGTAATTTAATTGTCCCCACACCTTGTTCATACATTGTCATGATGTCTTCAGGGGTTGTAATCATTTCTGCTTCATTACAAAAGTCAGGACCTAAAATATAGCGATTCAAATCCGCGTTCGTCGCGGTTGGATATTTTAATAAATGCCGACATGCCGTTAGCACTTCCGTTAAATTATGAGGTAAAATATTCGTCGCCATCCCAACGGCAATGCCTGTTGCGCCATTCAATAAAATATTAGGCACACGAGCAGGCAGCCATTCTGGCTCTGATAATGAATTATCAAAATTGGGCAACCAACGTACAGTCCCTTCGTCTAATTCACTGAGTAATAATGCAGCATAAGCGCGTAACCGGCATTCGGTATATCGCATCGCCGCAAATGATTTGGGATCATCGGTGGTGCCCCAATTGCCCTGCCCATCAATCAATGGGTAACGATAAGAAAATGGCTGAGCCATCAATACCATCGCTTCATAACAAGCCGCATCACCATGTGGATGAAATTTACCCAATACATCTCCAATAGTACGTGCTGACTTCTTATATTTTGCACGCTGATCCAGGTGTAATTGGGCCATACTATAGATAATTCGTCGCTGTACTGGTTTTAAACCATCACTTAAATGAGGCAGTGCCCTATCCAAAATGACGTACATAGAATAATCTAGATAAGCCTGCTCTGTGAAATCAGCGATAGGCTTCTGCTCATATTGTAAGCGCTCGGGTGTTAAATTTTTTTCCATCAGATGACCACTCTAAAATCTACATATTCACTATAATTAACAACATAGCGATATATCAGGAGACATAAACGTTCATAACGATGCTGCATTTTAAACTGCGAACAAGGAATTGCCAACTGATAAACAACAAAGTACCCAACCAACGAGGCTATTGATGAAATCTAACCAATCAACCAGAATAGAATTTGATACTATGGGAGCCATTGAGGTATCCAATCAACATTATTGGGGAGCCCAAACAGAGCGTGCTCGTCATCATTTTGCCATTGGTGAGCAGACTATGCCATGGCGACTGATCCAAGCCTTAGCTATTGTAAAAAAAGCCGCCGCCCTTACCAACGAGCAGCTTCAATTATTGGACCCAAATAAAGCCCAACTCATCATTCAAGCAGCTGATCAGATCATAGCCGGTCAACATAGCCAACAATTTCCTCTTTCAATATGGCAAACTGGCAGCGGCACTCAAACTAACATGAATGTAAATGAAGTCATTGCCAACCTGGCCATTGAATTTGCTGGGGGTCAAAAAGGAACCAAAGTTCCTATTCACCCCAATGATGATGTCAATCTCTCTCAATCTTCTAATGATGTATTCCCAACAGCGATGCACATTGCGGCTATCCATGCTTTAAACCAACAACTTTTGCCCAATTTAACAGCACTCATGCAAGCGATTGCAAATAAATCTGAACAATTTAAATCCATTATTAAAATTGGACGAACACACTTACAAGATGCCGTCCCTTTAACTTTAGGTCAAGAACTATCCGCCTATGTTGAACAACTCAAGCAATCAATTGCAGCTATTGAACACAGTCGACACAATTTATACGCTCTGGCCCTAGGTGGCACTGCAGTAGGAACCGGTTTAAATGCCCCAGCTAACTTTGCAAATCAAGCTGCTCAAATCATTGCTCATATTACGAACGAACCATTTTACAGTGCTAAAAATAAATTCGCTGCCTTAGCTGCTCATGATGCTTTAATCTCAGCCAGTGGCGCATTAAAAACGCTTGCTACAGCATTGTTTAAAATTGCCAACGATCTACGATGGCTAGGCTCTGGGCCTCGATGTGGGCTAGGAGAATTACAATTACCAGCCAATGAGCCAGGATCTTCAATCATGCCTGGTAAAGTTAACCCAACCCAGTGTGAAGCTCTGACCATGATTTGTTTACAAATCATAGCTAACGATGTCGCTATCACAATGGCTGGTTCTCAAGGCAATTTTGAATTGAACGTTTTCAAACCGATGATCATCCATAATTTCTTACAATCTGTACAATTAATGAGTGATGGATGCCATAGCTTCAAAGTATTTTGTATTGAGGGATTACAGGCCAACCGAGCCAATATTGATAAACACCTGCACCAGTCCTTGATGTTAGCCACAGCCCTGAATCCTCATCTCGGCTATGAGCAAGCAGCTCAAATTGCTAACAAAGCCTATCAAGATAATCTCACCCTGAAACAAGCAGCACAAGCCTTAGGCTTAGCCAGTGGTGAGCAATTCGATGCATGGGTCGATCCGCAACATATGATCTAATTAATTATGCAGCATATCTCAAACCAAGAGTACCGATTATCGTTGATAGGCCTGATAATACTGTTATCTTTCAATAATTTTTTACTAGCTGCGGTACCAACCAATAAGCTAACTGAATCAGTATTTGCCCCATCAGTAAATACTGATGTCGATTTTGATCCACAAGCTGCAAACAAGCAACTCGATCAGTTGAGTATAAAATTATCTATTCAAAATTTGAATCGAACGGATTTGGAAAATGCTGTAGAATTTTTAAATAAGCTCAAACAAAAAGCCAGCCTTTGCGTTGAACAAAATAACCAAGCGTTGCAAAAATTAACGGCTACAACGAACAATACCCAACCATCTGATCCCAAAGAAACAAGTGAACTACAAACATATCAAAGCTATTTAGCAAATCGCAAACAACTATTAAACGATCGGCTGGCCAGTTGCCAATTATTCATTCTAAGGGCGAATGAAGCCATCAACGCATTCAGTCATACGGCTCAAAACCTTGCCGCTGACGCACTGTTTCAAAACCAAGCAAACATTTGGATCAGCCTACAACAACTTCGACAAATACCTCAAGAATTACACCATCAATTCGACTGGCAACAATTATATACAAATATAGGATTTGAACAGATTTATCAATCTAAATACAATTGGTTATTACTCGTCATGGCACTATTGGGTGGTTGGTTAGGTTACCAAGGTCAACGATTGATACAAAAACGTCTACCCCACCTAAATACTCAACTATTTGCCTACACTGTGCTCCACAGTTTGTTACGCGTCTGTCAACGTTATCTATTATTACTCTTAGTATTATCAGGGACAATTGCTGCACTTTCACTAATTTTCTTAGCGCCGGCAGCCCCATCTTCACTACAGCAGCTCATATTAGGATTCATACTATTGATAGGATATAATATGATTGTTGAATTATTCTTTGCGCCCCCACAACCGGCACAACCAATCATCCCGTTACCCTATGGGTTACTGCCACTTTTGAAAAAACGATTGATGTTATTTGGTAAAATTTTACTGTTGGGCTACATCGTCACTATCTTGTTCAATTCACCGTCTTTATCTGAAACAACTCGACAACTTTTCAGCAGTCTATATCTCACAGGTCTTGCATTGCATCTGATACGTACGTTATGGTTAATGAATAAAATTGCTATTGCTCAAAAAAAAGTCTGGCCTAAATTTTTATATCTAACGTTAGGTGGACTACTCATAGCTATCATTGCTGCCAACTGGCTAGGCCATACACCACTGGCATGGTTTATACTTATTCGAGCCATACTAACTCTACTGGCAATCATGCTAATTTGGACCAGTCACCTGCTTGTGATATCAGGATTCGACACGTTATCAGGGACTCAGGCCCAATGGCAACAATCATTCCGTCAACACATTGGTTTAAAAAAAACCGTTGCCATCCCCGAGTTGATTTGGTTACGTTTGGTGTTAATTTTATTGGTCTGGACCGGTGCTATTTGGCTACTACTCAAAATCTGGCAATTACCCGTCACTGATTTAGACAGATTCCTAGATGCAATGATTACTGGCTTTACGATCTCTGATTTGTCTATTGTCCCATCGCGTATTGTTACAGGATTAATTACTTTTCCTTTGATCATCTTGATGACACGATGGCTGAAGCAACAGCTGTTAACTCGCTCCGATCTATTATCACCTAATCGTGGTGCGCGTGAAGCCTTGGCCACAATCATTGGATATGTAGGTTTCATGCTCGCAGCGTTTATTTCACTGCTATTAGCAGGCGTTAATTTCTCCGGTCTAACTTTAATTGCAGGAGCGTTATCTGTAGGGATCGGGTTTGGGCTACAAAACATTGTCAGCAATTTTATATCTGGTCTTATTCTGCTCATTGAGCGACCTATTAAAGTTGGCGATCGAATTGTTGTAGGAACCCTAGAAGGCCATGTTAAGAAAATTAGCATCCGTTCAACACAAATTCGTAGTACCGATCAATTTTCTGATATTATTGTTCCCAATAGCCAGCTCATTGCCGAGCGAGTAACTAATTTAATGCTACATGACTCAGAAGGGCGATTAAGTATTCCTATCGGTGTTGCTTATGGCAGTGATACTACACTGGTTAGACAGATTTTATTACAAACAGCCAATGAAAACCCAGCAATTCTTCCTAACCGTACTGAAATTTGGTTCAAAGAGTTTGGAGAAAGCTCTCTTAATTTCGAATTGCGCTGCATTGTTAAAAACATTGATCAAAAATATGAAATCACCAGTTATTTATTATTGGCCATTGATCAGGAGTTTCGCAAACATAATATTGAGATACCATTCCCACAACGCGATATTCACGTCTACAACCATGCATCATCAACCGTCCGTACATGATTTTGTTTGAGTAAACAAGCCTGGATGCATAACTAAACGTTGCATGTCAGCTTTTAGTTCAAGGCTGACATGGACCCCTTTGACAAGATAATGAACATGATAAATCCCCTCTGGGGTTGCAACAAATCGAACTACTTCAAACTGATCAGCCAAAGCCCCTGTGCCACATCCAGTGACTTGCCAAACAGCAACCACATCATTGGACTGATTCTTTAACTTTTGCCAATTGACGTTATAGCACAAACGTTTTAAATTTTTGTAAAATTTTTCTGCAAATACAATTGCATTCATGTAATGAACTTGTAACTGTTGATGTGTAATATACCCACAAGAAATCATTTGCTGCCAATTAACCTCGCTCTGATCTTTAGGAATCATTCGCAACATCATAGCGGGGGTCTTTGCCACAGCATCTATCTCTTGCCAATCTGATAAATAATTTTTCAAATAGGTTGAATCAAATACGATAGCTGCCTGAGCGGTGCTCAACCCAAGTAATATCCCGTAACTTATGATTCGCATATTCATAAACAACCTACCTGACTGAGTTTACACGGATTGAAAGCATTGCCCTACGTTAAACAGTGAGCGATAACCACGGCATATCGCATCGATGGTTAACCATTTGGTGCCTGGTAGCTGACATTGCAATAATTTTAAAATTCCAGCGCCCGTAGCAACCTCTAATCCAGCAGCAGATAGATTTAAAATTGTTCCAGGTGGCGCATCAACACTACTATCCAAAGCTACTGCTTGTGCAATACGTAATCGTTGGTGTTGTAGTTGGGTAAATGCAACAGGCCAAGGTTGATAGGCCTTGACTATTTGGGCCAACTTGTAAGCCGGTTGTGTCCAGTCCAACTGTGCATCTATTTTTTTTATTTTTGGTGCATAAGTAGCGAACGCTTCTGTCTGTGGTACTGGTTGGCGATTCGACTTCAAGTCGACCAAAGTATTTAATAATGCCTCGGCACCAACATGTGCTAATTGTTCCGTCAGATCCAAAGCAGTCATATTGGTATTGATTGGCACAATACTTTGTCGCCAAATTGGGCCGGCATCTAGTGCTTGGACCATTTGCATGATAGAGATCCCTGTGTATAAATCGTTTGCCAATAGCGCTTGCTGCACTGGTGATGCCCCTCGCCACCGCGGCAATAGTGATGCATGGACATTTAATCCACCATAAATAGGCAATTGTAATATCTTAGTCGGTAATAATAATCCATATGCTGCAACCACTAATACATCTGGTTGATACACCGACATGATATCCACTGTCTTTGATGCTGTTAATGTCTCAGGTTGATAGATAGGTAACTGATGATCCAAGGCATACCGTTTAACAGAATTCATCTTGATATGTTGGCCTCGTCCTGCTTGACGATCAGGTTGAGTCCAAACCGCCAGGACGTGATGTTCACTTTGGTGCAATGCTTGTAAGCTTGGTACAGCAAAATCTGCCGTGCCTGCAAATAAAATGTTCAAGAGACTCCAGAATGTTGACGTTGATATTTCTTCATACTCGCAAGCACTCGCGAACGTTTTAATTTAGACAGATGATCAATATACAATTTTCCGTTTAAATGATCGATCTCATGCTGTAAACACTGAGCAAACAAATCTTCGCCTTCTAGTACAACAGGCTCACCATGCTCATTAAGTGCTTCTACCTTAACGTATCGAAATCTACGAACAGATGCGAAGGTCCCTGGAACAGACAAGCACCCCTCATCCATATTGACAAGCTCTTTCGACTCAACAATACTGGGATTGATGATACAGATAGGTTGATTTTTTTTCTCACTGACATCTACAACTGCCAGTTGCTTGTTTATCCCTATTTGCGGTGCTGCCAAGCCGACGCCATTCGCTGCGTACATAATCTTCATCATCTCATCAATCAACTTTTTCAAGTCCCCATCAATGGATGATATTGGATTGCTTGGTGCCAGCAACCGCATATCGGGATAATAAATAATTTTCTTTAAATCCATACTAAAAACAACTAGGTGATTACTCAATCGATAACTATGTATAGCATAGCTCTATATATAGCACTATTTTCAACACATTGACAAGTAATTTTCTATTTATTAATAGTATGCCAAGAGTTTATAGATTAAGGTTGAAATTTTCTCCGTGTTTCACGTGATTTACTTTTCTACTACTATCTTGATTATTAACACTTATTCCAAAATAAAATTTCTTAAATCTTAATCTACATCTAACTTTAGTTTAATGGTTCAGCACCCATGATCTTCTCCTCTTTTTATTCAATATGGAAGATCCTTCTCTAATTTTAACTACCCTAAGTTTTTCCTGCTCAGGACTCACCTTAAAATATAAAATATAGTTTTTAGTTTAATGGTTCAGCACCCATGATCTTCTCCTCATATCAGTTCAGTTATTATTATTATTTTTCCTTGTCTATTAACTTCTTTCCTTGAGGATTAGTAGGAGTATAACCTCCACCGAAGTTATTATAATATATTTTAAAAAAATAAAAAAGCGTAAATTCTTACATTTTTTACATTTAATTTAACCAATATTTGAACCAAATGAAATATTTTTGGACTTAAAGATTATTTAAACAACGATTTTTATAAATAATTTTAATCTAGTATATAAAACCTTTAAACAACACTATACGCTCACCAATAAAAAGGACTGATTGTTCATGAAGACGATACTCCACAAATATGGCAATCAGGATTTCTTTGTGCAACTTGAGTTTGTAACTGCATAGAATCAGACCAATAACCAATCCGCTTGCCTTTTGAAATAACTGTCCCCGAGCAAGTCAAATACTTAATAACATCCAGCGCAGCCAATGATGCACTGGTTAAGGTCAATTCAGGAATAGATGGTGCCACATGTCGACTATTAATATCATTTAATAGTTGGTTAATATCTTGGCTAACAGCTTGTTTTTTATCAATATAATCCATTGCAAAACACTCATAGCAAGGTGTTTCTCCTGGGACAAACAAAGGGCCCCAGATAACAATATCATTCAAATAGCCAGCAATAATAAAAGGAATCATATGCTGATAAGCATAACGGTTCATATAATGTGCCAAATGTTTACCATCACCCGATAACACCATAAAGTCGGGGCGACCGAGCATAGCCATTTGCTCACTTGTAGTAATTCTTTCATGGATTAAATCAACCTTGCATTCAGGGTATCGCTGAATAATACAACGACGAATGGTATCTAATTTTCTTTGTCCCACATCTTTTGGTTGATACCAAACATTACGTTCTAAATTACTGATTTCAATATGATCGGTATCGACCAACGTCAGCTGTTTAACACCTCGACTAGATAAAATAATAGCCATCGATGCACCAATCCCACCACAACCAATAATAGCAACCGATCGATTCGCTAAAGACTCTAATTGCTGCTTTGGAGTATTACTGTATAACCCGTGAAACAAACTGCCTCGGCTCATGGGGTGATCACAATCTAGCAGTTCTTGATCAACTACCAACAAATGCTGCTGCTCCAACCGTTTGATAATAGCTGTTGCCTCTGAGGTTGTATAATTTTCAGCCACTAAATAATCTATTATTTCTGTCATCATTCTTGGGGTTAATAAAAAATGCAATAATCGTATGTAACATTCAACTTGTGTACTGTCAGAAATAACAGTTTGAATCGAGCCATAACCAATATGCAAAGCTCTGGCCTGCAGTCCGACTTGGACATACGGTGCTAATTGATATTTCATAAGCGTTCAGTAGTTATTTTAGCTTTTATAAAATAGGCCAACCCAATTGACAGTAAAAAAGCTAATGGCAGTAGCCCAAAGGCTTGTTCTAAAGTAGCTGTAGAGTACATCGACAAACCATCCAGGATAATTTCACTACTTTGCATAGACAAGACCCAACCAAATAATGGTTGAGCTGTAGCTCCCATAAGATTCATAATCAGTGCAGTTAAAGCCAGTGAGACACCAATGGAGTTTTCATCGCTATATAATTGGATACAAATAAATGCAAAAATTTCTGAACATGCCATCACACCCAACATGCCAAATAAAGTCATCAATACAGATAAAGACAAATGGGTTATATTCAGAATAACTAATATCAACAATAAACAGGCCGTACTACCTATCATCATAAAATATTTTATCTTAGTAAATTTATCGGCTAAGTACCCCATGATAGGCCCACCGATAGCAATACCAACTGTAAACGAGCCGATCACCATATTGGCTTGCACTTCACTTAGAACATACTTTTGTACAAGATAAGTAGTCCCCCAAAGACAAGCAAATAACACATCGGGTAAGACGAAAATTCCAGCATACAAACCACACAATAGCCAATGATTAATATTTTTTGCAGACAGATAAGTATTCTTTAATATCGCATAACTGGTTTTAATAAATCCATGTCGAAGATTTTGAGCACCCTGAAATCTTACAGACAAATTGCGCAAATAATGCAGACAAATAAATACAACTAAAATACCCAACCACCAATTAATAATGGCGACAATTTCCCAACCGAATTTTTGTTTGAAATAGACATACGGCCATGCCGCTATCAACCCACCCAGATTACCAATCGCAAATAAAAATCCTGTCGCTAACGCAACATAACGTGTATTACAATAAGCAATAATGCGCAATCCACCAATAAAGGCAAAGGCATTCGCTGTTCCACACAATACCCGATTTAATATATGCCACCAAAAACTATCGGACAACCAAAAAATAAATGCAGCAATCGCACTTAATAAAGCAGCAAACCGCAATAAAGTTTTAGCGGGTTTCAAATCATAACATATGCCAACAGGAATTAACGTTAACGCTAACGTATAAAAATAGATAGAGGATAACCACGAATACTCAATTGTTGAAACCTGCAGCATCTGTGTTAACTCGATTCGAAAAGTACTGTAAAGATAACTTTGCAAAACCGTGTACGCCAGAAAGAGAGAACAAATGATACAGTTGCGCCATTGGTTAAACAACCGCATCCAGGAACGCTGCCATTCAAAAACGGACTCAGAAATAAATGTCATTGATTTCCCTATCGTTAAGTGTTCTACAAGTTCTAAAAATTCCATTCTATGAGTTTTGGCAATGCAAATCAAGTGTCCAAAAAAAAACACCAAAATAATTTAAATCAACAAAATTTTAGCGACACAATTGTGTTCTATCTTGTTGATCTATCTTGACAATTAATAAAACTAACCATGGGTAATATTTTTATACAAAATAGTGATTTTTCTTTCAAAACACACCCTGTTATTTTATAAAATTTGTTTGTTTGTCAATCAATGTTTGGGGGGGCTAAACAGAACCACACAATTTAATTGTCTAAGGACCATTTAAAAAATAATATATTGTTCTCATTAAGTTCCAGATAAAATATTCACCGGCTGGAATGACTAAAACCGCTACAATTATCTGGTCTTATTTTAAGCAACACTAAAAACTTTTAGATCAAAAAAACATGAAAGACGTGCTAAATATGAACAGCTTATTACAGATTTTTTTTAACGTTCTCACTTGACATGGCCAATTATACCCTAATAATCATAAATAGTGCCTTGCAGTTTGTGTCCATATAGATTATTTTACAAATGAGTGGATAAGTGGGACACCACCGATTTGTTAACCTAACAGAATAAATAATAGCTATGCCTCAATCTCTTGTCATCGTTGAATCACCGGCCAAAGCCAAAACCATTAGTAAGTACTTGGGCAAAACGTTTAAAGTACTAGCCAGTTACGGACACGTACGTGATCTGCCAGCCAAGCAAGGATCGGTTGACCCTCAGGATAATTTTAATATGGTCTACCAGCCCATTGAAAAAAATATTAAACACATCAACAAAATCGCTGACGCGCTCAAACATACCGACAGCTTATTCCTAGCCACTGATCCGGATAGAGAAGGGGAAGCCATTGCCTGGCACATGCAACAATTATTAGAAGCACGAGGCGTATTAAAACAGCAATCGGTCCATCGGGTCGTATTTCACGAAATCACTAAAAAAGCAATAGTGCAAGCAATACAAGACCCTAGAGACATTTCTATGAACCTAGTTAATGCACAACAAGCTCGTCGTGCCTTGGACTATTTAGTTGGGTTTAATTTGTCACCATTATTATGGAAAAAAATTCGAACAGGATTATCCGCTGGTCGAGTCCAAAGCCCTGCCCTTAAAATGATTGTGGAACGAGAACAAGCCATTACTAAATTTAAACCTAAAGAATATTGGACGATTACCGCCAACTTAATGGCAGACACCACTCCTTTTAAAGCTCGACTCATTCAATATCAAGCCAAAAAAGTTGAGCAATTTACCATTCATAACAAAGCTGACGCAGAACAAGCTGTAAAAGATTTAACCGAAGCTGCTCAGCACCAATTAATCGTAGTGAAAATAACTAAACGACAAAAAAAACGTCACCCAGCGGCTCCATTTATTACCTCAACACTCCAGCAAGAAGCTGCTCGTAAAGCTGGATTTTCTGCTCAAAAAACGATGCGGATCGCCCAACAATTATACGAAGGCATCGATACTGATGACGGAGCATTAGGGCTGATTACATATATGCGTACCGACTCAGTCCAACTAGCACAAGAAGCGATTGAGACCATTCGAGCAGTGATTAAAAAAACATATGGCAGTACTTACTTACCTAAAACCCCAAGAATTTATAAAACCAAATCCAAAAATGCGCAAGAAGCCCATGAAGCGATTCGACCAACCGACCCCACATTATTACCAGAACAAATCAAAGCTTCTTTGTCTGATGACCAATTTAAGCTTTATGAATTAATTTGGAAACGCTCCATTGCTTGCCAAATGATTTCTGCAACCATCGATAGCGTTAGCATTGATTTCAGCTGTGGTCAGGATAATGCATTTCGAGCCACCGGCTCAACGATCACAATGCCTGGGTTTATAAAGCTTTATCAAGAAAGTACTGATGATCAACCAACGAAACCAACCGATGATCATAGCTTACCACCGATGGCAGAAGGGGATCTCATCCCGTTGAAAGATATTGTTCCCAGTCAACACTTTACCGAACCATTACCGCGGTTCTCAGAAGCCACATTGGTTAAAGCATTAGAAGAGCATGGTATTGGCCGTCCTTCAACATATGCCACCATCATTTCAACCTTACAACAACGCAATTATGTTCAACTAGAAAAGAAACGCTTCATTCCAACAGATGTTGGCGAAGTCGTCAGTCGATTCTTAAACGAATATTTTAAACAATATGTAGACTATGGATTCACTGCGAATCTAGAAGATGATCTCGATGCCATCTCCCGCGGCGAAAAAAAATGGGTACCACTGTTACAACAATTTTGGCAACCATTTTATGATCAAGTCCAGGCCATCGATAAAACGACAAAACGTAGTGATGTCACAACCGAGGCAACCGATCAAACCTGTCCTCAATGCCAAAAACCCATGGTCATCCGGTTAGGTCGCCGAGGACGATTTATGGGCTGTACCGGTTACCCAGACTGTAATTACACTAAAAACATCAATGAATCAGAAGACGCAAGCGAACCCACCGTTATCGAAGACAGACATTGCCCCAAATGCAATAGTACATTAGTTATTAAATCAGGACCTTATGGTAAATTTATTGGCTGTAGTAGTTATCCAAACTGTAAACATATTGAACCTCTAGAAAAGCCCCAAGCAACTGGTGTTTCATGCCCTGCTTGCAAAAAGGGACTATTGGTAACTAAACGCTCAAGACGAGGGAAGATATTTTACGCTTGTGAAACATACCCCAAATGCCAATACGCAATTTGGTATCCGCCCCTGGCAGAAACTTGCCCAACCTGCCAATGGCCAATATTGATGTTAAAAACCACCAAAAAAAATGGAACCGAGAAAACCTGCCCAGAAAAAACTTGCGATTTCTGTATAGCCGTCGAGCCAAGCTAAACGCATCAAATCGCCATAAAATATTAAACTGTGAACGCTTAAAAGTACGCACAGCCCCTGAAGCATGATAAAATTGTTAGAATGCTTCAAATTATCCTATATTCACGGCGGCAATATTTAATCTGCTTCGTTTTATTCAGTGGGTTGTTCCACCATGGATTCAGTGCCTCACCTATCCAATCCAATGTCTCAATGCTAGGCTTTATCCCTGCCGATAATCTGTGCCAAGGAATTTTCCAAACCCCAACCTTGGCCACTATGCCGCCCCACCATATGCGGATTACAGCTGATCAAACCTCGGTTTTTTCTGACTCAAAATCGGTATTAAACGGTCACGTCACCATTGAACGACATTTACAGCGCATGCGCTCAGATAAAGCTATATTAACCATTGCCCCATCCGATCATAAGGTGACCCACATCGACTTATTAGGATATATCCAATTATTTGATCCAGACAGAACACTTATTGGCCAATCTGCTCACTTAAATCTTAGCAACCACACAGGAACAATATCCAACGTTTGGTATCGCTTAGCATTAGACCATCGCCAACAATCTGCTCACAATCCTCATTTAAGCCCCATCGGTTGGGGCCATGCCCAACACATCGACTTACTCGATGCCACACGCTACCAACTAGCAGACAGTTGTTATACCACCTGCTCGCCCAATGCGATAACTTGGCATTTAAAAAGCAAACGAACGCTTATTAATAAAACAACTCACACCATTGAGAGTTATCATACCACTTTATATATCAAAGGATTTCCGGTATTTTATACCCCTTATTTGGCGTTTAACTTTAATCACCAACGACAATCAGGAATTCTTGCACCCACCTATGGATCAGCCAGTCACTTAGGGCTAATCATCGGACTCCCCTATTACTTGAATCTAGCCCCTCACTACGATGTCACGATTACACCTCAATGGTACACCAAGCGCGGGCTGATGTGGCAAGCTGAATGGCGACACTTACAAGCTTATAGTCTCAGTGAAATACACGGTCATTTCTTACCCTACGATCGCCAATTCAATCATTTACAAGTCAAAAAATCTCTGTGGTCTCATCATCGAGGCTCTTTAAAATTTAAACATCACGCTTCTTGGGGAGCCTATGGATCATGGCAAATTAACTACCATAAAGTCAGTGATGATAACTATCTCCAGGACTTTACTGATAACGTAGGCTATCTACAAACCCATCAATTGCGCCAACAATGGATTGCTCAATATCTCCACCCCACAACCCAATTTTATATTGGCTTACAAGGATTTCAAACCCTTCACCCCACACATGCGCCAGCTACGCATTCAATATATAAACGATTACCATTTATAAAACTGGCCCATCGACGCGATTTTGGACCCATCACCATATCATTAGATAGTCACTATAACCATCTGGTCTGG
>Ga0190280_1026_pt1 | contig 14294 bp, 14 predicted proteins | sample JAMX8_100Endo_L3_FD_131023 | JGI IMG/M metagenome (GOLD analysis project Ga0190280, IMG submission 131023) | Enriched cells of marine protists from Biology Centre CAS, Ceske Budejovice, Czech Republic - JAMX8_100Endo_L3 | ecosystem: Environmental > Aquatic > Marine > Unclassified | place: Czech...
CCAATACTTGGTTATACCATGGTACACGCTGGGATCCCACCGATGTGGACTATAGATCAAGCCCTAGCCCATGCACAAACAGTCGAAACATATTTAAACAGTGAACAGGCTCCCACTCTATTAGCCTCACTGTATCAGCCTCTAGCCAAGCAATGGCACCAAGACTTGGAGCTTTTACCTAAATTACTGATGATCATCTATTATTTTACTCGAATGCGATTTTGTAATCCCCAAGGTGATATAACTGAACAGCATCAACAACGAATTGGTACTCAACCTACGGGATATATGCCTTGGTTTATGATCAACAATCAACGCTTTACCGAAAAAATTGTATTTGGTCACTGGTCAGCCCTTGCAGGCCAAACCAACGTGCCTTACATATTTGCTCTAGACACCGGGTGTGTCTGGGGCGGCCAGCTATCAGCTTTAGAACTGATAAACGATAAATGGCACCGACTACCCTGCGAACTTACTTAGAAGTAAGCACCTAACCGCAGAGCAATTTGATTGGAATGCTGAGCATTACGTTGTCCATGTCTGAATTCCAAACATTGATAAGTAAATGGCAACCAACTGCCGCAAATCACAACTCCATACTGCCGTTGCTTACAACGTTCGCCTTTACCTTGATACATTTCTTCTATCGCAATACCAACATTAAGCGGACCATGCGTACAATCAAATCGATAACGACCCTCAAGTCGCAAGCCTCTTAAATCACCAAAACGTATACTGCTTGAAGTTAATATACCCATCAACCCAGTCCAACGTTGATAATACCAAGTGGCATAAGGGAAAATTATATTAGGTGCATAGTCTTTAGCAAAGACAAGTCCATGGGCAAAGCTGCATCCCAATTGAGCTCGCCAAGTTTTAGCATGGACCTGATAGCCAACATCCGCTCCATAAAGATTACCTTTGGCACCATAAACACTTACAGAGCCTTGTTCAGACCAAAACCAATTCAACTTAGCAGCCGGCCGATTCCCTTTAATCGGAGCAGTTTGTAGTGGCGAGCTTATTAACAAAGAACTGTGTAAACCAATGGGTACAAAAAACTTACCTAATGTCAATTGCAATTGTCTAGACTCGTCTACCATACTAATAAACGCTCTGTCTAAATTCAACTGGCTCGTCGCCTCGCGTGCCACATCCATTTTTGTACTCACATGCGCGAATAGATTTGATGATAATGCTGCCGTTAAATGCAGCTGAGCGCCTAGCATATCATGACGGAACCTGTCTCTATCATCATGAAAATAGGTTGTCTTAGTCTCGACTTTTCCACTGATGTTCATGAATGGAAACTCTAAACTTGCACGGCGCTTGCTTAATTCTCTAAAGATCTTAATATCAAAGCTAATTTTAGAAAAATTAGCGATGAGATCACCTCTATTATCCGCATACCATTGATTCAATGGTGAATTACGTAAGTATTGATACGATCCGAGATCCGCAGACAACCACGGCATCCAAGCAAGCAACCCTATTTTTAAAAACTGTTTCATCATTCGATTAATGAGCGTTGGATGAAGCAGTATTATCTTTTTTCAAATAATGAACAAATTTTCCATTAATTCGTCTTACTGAAAACACCCATAATACAATCGTTAATAAGAAGACTACACTGACAATTGGCAAAATAGTCATTTGGCTACCTGCGGTTACTATCAACATAATATTTTGAGCCACAGAACCACCTGATTTACCTAATCGAGATCCGACTACATCAATGGCAGCTTTACCTTTAGTTTTAATATCATCCGATAATGGAATGTAAGTCATCTCTTTGGTTGGATCGAATAATGCATATTTTACTGATTTACTAAAGACCACTTGCGATAATCCTAACCAAGCTAAAAATGCCAGCGGCGCATAACCCAAGTATGCCCACAGATCACCATGGCCTTTAAAGTTAGCAATAATGAAAAAGATAACACCAGCAATACCGAGCACCACTGGGGTCACCAATGCACAATACTGCCAACTATATTTTCGGAGTAAACGGCTACCTATCAACATTAAGATGAAGGCAGATATCCCATTGATCATTGAGAATAATCCCATAAAGGCCCCATAATCAGTTGGGGAAGGCAAATATTCACGAATGAAAGATTTCCAAGTCACTTCGGTTAAGTTAATAGCCATACCATAACAAATAACAACTAAACATACATACCCGAGATACTCAGAAGTATATAAGTATTTAATCCCGTCAAAGATAGATGTTTTCTTCTTCTTGGTTTGTTTAGCGGCAACCTCGTTTTCTGATGCCCAATTTTTTGGGGCATCATATTTTAAAGATGCACAATATATCCAAGTTGTCATCGCGATACAAAATAGAATAATCCCTGTAATGATATACACGACCAATGCTAATGAATCTGCAAAAGTTAAGTTCACAACTCGAAATAATAAGCCAGAGAAAATTAGTGCAAACTGAGCTAATAATGCCATCACTGGATAAAATCGCTTAGATTCATCAAGGCTTGAATTATTATTCATATACCACCAAAACAATAATGACAACATAACGTTGCCCCACAGTTCAGAGAAAATATAAAACAATCCAAACGACCAGTGACCATATAACGCAAACAACCATTTCAAATTAGGAATGGATAGTTTTAATTGCTCAACAGTATCTTGACTCGGATGAATGAATGATTGATTAGGATACAAAAACAGCCCGAAGATTAAAAAGAAAACTGAAAAAAGTGCTGCAAAAAAGAAAAAGGCTTTGTATTTGTTTAATACATCAACAACCTTGCTGTACAGTAACATAAACAAAAATGCACTAGGCAAGACAAAATAAGATTTAAGAAATGTCAACACCTCTGCTCCAGAACCAGCAGCAGTAATCACTAAGGTATCTTTCATATCCCGCATGATGGTATATACAAACAATATAAAAAACATCATACCAGAATAACGTAAAAATTTAGGAAGCTCTTCCCGTCGAATAGGGATATATTGATACAACTTATTTGCACAAGAAGACGATAGCATAATTATTTACCTACTTATTAAAATTAATCATCTTCCTTGAACTGATTTGGTTAGAAAAATTTATTATCAAAAATTAAAGACCGGTAATTGTAACGACATTTGAATCGACTTGCAAGTGCCTAGCTTCAATAGGTTTGTTTAAATCCAATAATAATCAGCTAACAAATTAAATAGCCGATTAAATAGTCTCCATATTAAATCATATGCATAGATTATGAGTAAAAATTAAACTTATTGGTACTTAAATAAACAAATGCAAAAATGCTTACTACAACTTATGAGCTCTCATTATCAACATACTTAGCTGGCTTAATTCGTTCAAAGATACAATAAGAAAATAGATATGGATTATTGATTGTAGGCTGATGCGTTTGCCTTGTAATTTCTTGCCACTCATCAGTCGGCCAAACTGGAAAAAACGAGCTACCCTTGAAATCATGCTCAATCCACGTGATATACATTCGATTGGCCAATGGCATGAATCGCTCATAAATGTCTGTACCGCCAATAACCATACATTCTTCATCAGCGGGTAAATACTCTAAAATACTTGCAATGTCATGAAAGATCTGTACACCAGGAATACGCAACCAATGCTGCCGAGTCAATATTAAATTATCCCGCCCTGGTAATGGTGAACCAATGGACTGATAGGTTTTACGTCCCATAATAACAGGCTTACCCCAGGTAATTTTCTTAAAATACTTAAGCTCACCAGGAATATGCCAAGCTAATCGATTATCGTATCCAATGACCCAATTTCGGCTCACTGCTGCTATTAACGAAATATTTAATGGCTTATCTAAGTGTACTTTTTTTACACTATTATGCATTGTACATACTCATTTAGACCCAAATCACGCAACCGTTGAACTAACCGTGACCTATTAATCATTACTTTATTTATTCTGAAAACTAGTTACAATTTATCACATTACCAATATAAAATAAATTGCTCAAAAATTATCAATTTGTGATTAAATTAATTGTTCAAAACAAACTCTGCTGTTGGTGGGGATTACTCATTCTTACACTATATTCTGCTACAAGCGTTGCGCTCGATACCATTTCTAGCAAAGCAATGGGAGGCATCTATCCGGATTACCCCGTCATCGACTACGGTACTGGTGAACAAAGCGAGCAAATCCATCGTGGAGAATATCTTGTGCAAATTGGCAATTGTATTGCTTGCCACACCGATGCAGCAAGACAGATACCACCATTTGCAGGAGGACCAGCCATTGAGACGCCATTCGGTAAATTCTACGGCTCAAACATCACTCCAGATAAAGAAACCGGGATAGGCCATTGGACCGAAGCTGATTTTATCCACGCCATGCAAAACGGCGTCGCACCCGACGGCTCTCATTATTTTCCAGTATTTCCCTATGCATACTTCAACAAGTTAACCGAACAAGATATTAAAGATATCTGGGCTTATATGCAACGAGTCCCCGCGGTAAAACAATCCAATCAGCCCAATACTTTACCCCTACTATTGAATTGGCGCATCTTACAAATTGGCTGGAAATTGCTTTATTTTTATCCCCAACAAGGCATCTTAAAATATGATCCTGACAAATCCCCAAGTTGGAACCGTGGCCAATATTTAGTCGAAGGACTAGGTCACTGTGCTATGTGCCACACACCAATTGATATATTGGGTGGACCGAAACACGACTATCATTTAACTGGAAACTTTATTGATGGTTACTGGGCCCCAAATATCACTGGCTTAGCGCTTGCTCGCTCAAGTATTTCAGATGTGGTACAAGTTTTTACAAAAGGCCGTTTAAGCCTTGGAGCTGGCATCGTCGCTGGCCCAATGGCAGAAGTAAACCACAATAGCTTAAGTAAACTGACTGAAACAGATCAAATAGCTATTGCCACTTACCTTAAATCCGTAGAAAGCAAGCAACCGATTGAACTTGATCTTGTACATTATCAATCAACCTCAGCTCGCGGCAAAATGATCTACGAAGAAGCCTGTGCAATCTGTCACCAAGAAGGACAAGCCGGGGCCCCAAGAATTGGCAATGCTAACAATTGGAAATCTCGATTAAAAAAAGGGGTATCTATTCTTTACACCAACACCATCAACGGCTTTAACTCCATGCCCACCAAAGGAGCTTGTGTCACTTGCACGGACGATGAAATCCGAGCAGCCGTAGATTATCTACTATCCCGCTCATTAACAGTTGCTCAAAAGCGACAATTATTGGTTCAAACCAAACCGAAAAACCCACTTCGTTCCGGACAAAAAATTTATGATGATTATTGTAGCGAATGCCATAAATCTGACCAATCAAACGCGCCTAGAATCGGTGATGTAGAGGCTTGGAAGCCCTATTTACGACAAAATATGGAAATTTTAATTGCAAAAACTATCCAAGGCGGCTACCGTAAACCACCTAATGGCGGATGTGCAGACTGCTCTACGTCAGAAATTATTGAAGCCGTAAAATATATTGTTCAACAAAGTTCAACGGATGGCGATTACACCAAATGGTAAAATTTAACACATTTGTTAAACAACTGGTAACCCCAATCATTGCTTTGGCCCTCATAAGTATCGGCGACTATACTTGGGCAGATTGGACTGTCAATATGCCTCGAGGCGTCACACCCATTAGCCGAGATATCTATGATTTACATATGGCTATATTTTGGATTTGTGTAGTCATCGGGGTCATCGTATTTGGGGTACTTATCTATACCCTTATATTTCATCGCAAATCAAGAGGCGCTGTCGCTGCAAATTTCCATGAACATCCCATACTAGAAGTTATCTGGGCTGTTGTCCCCTTTATCATCCTTGTGATCATGGCCATCCCAGCCTCTCGCGTTCTGATAGCAATGGATGATAATTCTGCAGCCGATATCACTATCAAAGTGACTGGATACCAATGGAAATGGCAATACGATTATCTTGATGAAAATATCGGTTTTTTTAGCAATTTGGCTACCCCCATTGAAGAAATTAAAAACGCTCAAAAGAAAAATCCTTGGTATTTGCTAGAAGTTGACAATCCAGTGGTCGTGCCTATTAATAAAAAAATTCGGTTTTTAGTCACCGCTCATGATGTTATCCATTCTTGGTGGGTCCCTGCACTGGGGATTAAACGAGATGGGATCCCCGGATTTATTCATGAATCCTGGGCACGCATTGAAACCCCTGGAACCTATCGTGGCCAATGTGCTGAATTATGTGGAGTTAACCATGCCTATATGCCCATTGTGGTTCAAGCAATGACGGAATCAGACTACCAAGCTTGGCTATTGGAACAAAAACGAAAACAATTAGAAGAAACAGCCACGCATGCTAAAGCTTGGACCAAAGAAGAACTGATGGACCGCGGTGAACATGTCTATAATCAATTTTGCAGTGTTTGCCATAAAGCGGACGGATTGGGTATGCCACCGGTTTATCCCTCCTTAAAAGCGAGCTCCATCGTAGTTAGCGAACGTGTCGACAGACATATTGATATTGTCTTAAACGGCGTGTCAGGCACAGCAATGCAAGCATTTGCGAAACAACTCTCCGATGCAGATCTTGCCGCAGTCATCACTTATGAGCGTAATGCTTGGGACAATAATACCGGCGATCTGGTTCAACCGATAGACATTAAACGTATGCGATTACAGCATTAATAGGAGCATTTTATGTTTCAAGTCATTCAACCCGCAGTCCACGATTCACATGGCCCGGCCCCCGCAACCAGTTGGTACGCCTATATCATGCGCTGGATCCGAACCACCAATCACAAAGACATCGGTACCCTTTATCTACTATTAGCATTGGTTATGTTTTTCTATGGGGGCACCATGGCCATGATTATTCGAGCAGAGCTTTTTCAGCCTGGCCAACGTTTAGTGGATCCAAATTTCTTTAACCAACTCACCACCATGCATGGCTTAGTTATGCTATTTGGTGTTGTCATGCCAGCATTCACTGGCCTTGCAAATTGGTTGATCCCCATGATGATTGGAGCCCCGGATATGGCTCTGCCAAGAATGAACAATTGGAGCTTTTGGATTTTACCCTTTGCCTTGATGTTACTGGCCAGCACCATGTGGATGAAAGGTGGCGCCCCTAATTTTGGCTGGACATTTTATGCACCGTTATCAACTATTTATGGCCCCCCAAGCACTGATTACATGATCTTTTCTATCCATTTGATGGGTATTTCTTCTATTATGGGTTCGATTAATATCATTGCTACTATCTTAAATATGCGAGCCCCAGGTATGCGCTTAATGCAAATGCCCATCTTTGTTTGGAGCTGGCTGATCACCGCATTTTTATTACTGGCCATCATGCCCGTATTGGCTGGCGTCGTCACCATGGTATTGACCGATAGACATTTTGGTACCAGCTTTTTCTCAGCAGCCGGCGGAGGAGATCCTTTATTATTTCAACATTTATTTTGGTTTTTTGGCCATCCAGAAGTTTATGTATTGATTTTACCTGCTTTTGGAATAATTTCAGAAATTATTCCAACATTTAGTCGTAAACGTTTATTTGGCTACCATTGTATGGTCTATGCTATCTCTGCCATTGCGATTTTATCATTTGTCGTTTGGGTACATCATATGTTTACCTCTGGCGTACCGCTGTATGCCGAGTTGTTTTTTATGTACACAACCATGCTTATTGCTGTCCCAACCGGCATTAAAGTATTTAATTGGATCACCACCATGTTCAGAGGATCATTAACGTTTGAAACCCCAATGCTATTTGCAATTGCATTTGTATTTTTATTTACGATCGGTGGGTTCTCTGGTTTAATGCTCTCAATCGCTCCAGCAGACTACCAATATCAAGATACCTATTTCGTCGTGGCTCATTTTCACTACGTATTAGTCCCCGGAGCACTATTTTCTTTGATAGCCAGTACTTATTATTGGCTACCTAAATGGACCGGGCATATGTACCATGAACGCTTGGGACAATGGCACTTCTGGCTAACGGTAATCAGCCTAAATATTACCTTTTTTCCCATGCATTTCTTAGGACTAGCTGGCATGCCCAGGCGTATTCCTGATTATGCGTTACAGTTTACTGAGTTTAATATGATAGCCTCTGTTGGTGCGTGGATATTTGGAATATCTCAACTACTCTTTTTGTATAATATTATCCGAACTATCCGTGGCGGCAAATCTGCATCAGCTCAAGTCTGGGAAGGCGCACATGGCTTGGAGTGGACCTTACCATCACCAGCGCCATACCATAGTTTTGTAGTCCCACCCAAAGTTCAGTAATACATGATGACTAAGCAACGCTTAACCATATCATTATTTGTAACGAGCTTTTTAATGTTTGGTTTTGGTTATGCATTAGTACCGATTTATAATGTATTGTGTAAAAATTTAGGGATCAATGGCAAGCCATCCGAAACGGCCTACGCAACGATTCCAGCTGCAATCGATACGTCGCGAACGATTACAGTGCAATTCTTATCAACTGTTAATGCAGCATTACCATGGGACTTCCATGCTCAAACCAAACAATTAAAAATGTATCCAGGAGAAATGCACCGCATCGCTTACTATGCAAAAAACCGCTCCGATCATACTATGTGTGTGCAGGCTATCCCCAGTGTTACCCCAGGATTAGCTGCTAAATATTTAAAAAAAACTGAATGCTTTTGCTTTACTCAACAAACACTGGCTAGCAATCAAACAATGGATATGCCTATTTTATTTCATATCGATCCTGATTTACCCAAAAACATCAGTACAGTGACAATTTCATATACCTTGTTTGATGTGACTGGTTATCGGCTTAAAACTAAACATACACCAGGGCGAATCAGTGCCTAACGACAACGGAACACTTACTTATGTCCTCAAAAAAATCTAATCATTACTATATTCCTTCAGCCAGCTACTGGCCAATTATTGGCTCTATTGGTTTGTTTTTTACAGCATGGGGAGCGGCCAGTTGGTTACACTATAGCTTGTATGCCTCATCACTACTATCAGGTGGATTATTGTGTTTATTTGTGATGACCTGCGGTTGGTTTGCAACAGTGATTCGAGAAAGCGAACAAGGCATGTATAATGACCAAGTCGATAAAACTTTCCGCTGGAGCATGCTGTGGTTTATTTTTTCTGAAATATGCTTTTTTGCTATCTTCTTTGCTGTATTATTTTACACTCGTCTTTATTCAGTCCCCTCATTAGGCGGAGAAATTTCTAATCATTTATTAACTCATTACTTATTATGGCCTGATTTCCAAGCTCATTGGCCATTGTTAAAAAACCCAGATAACTCACAATTTATCGGTGCAGATGCTGTCATTGAAACCTGGCATATCCCCGCTCTTAATACCTTGATTCTTTTAACAAGTGGGGTGACCATCACTTGGGCTCATTGGGCATTAAAGTCTAACCGCCGTTGGCAACTCATGATCGGCCTGGCAACGACCGTATTATTAGGAGTACTTTTTTTATACCTACAGATCCAAGAATATATCATCGCCTACACTGATTTAAATCTAACTCTAAATGCCGGTATTTACGGCGCGACCTTTTACATGCTAACGGGCTTCCATGGATTACATGTCACGATCGGATCGCTGATGCTGCTGATTATTCTGATCCGTTGTATCCGCGGACACTTTTCTTTAAAACGCCATTTTGCCTTTGAAGCAACAGCATGGTACTGGCATTTTGTCGATGTTGTCTGGTTACTGCTATTTGTAACCGTTTACTGGCTTTAACACGCTACCCAACCGAATGGTTGGTTGCCAACCATCATTTACTTAACTACTTATGTAGCCAATCAGGCTTCATATTAGCTACCTTATTGATGATAAGCCTAGGGCATGAGGTTCTATCCAGCCCATATAAAAACTCAAGACTAATAACGCAAATAAACCAAGCGATAACCCAACTCGGCCAGCCAATGCTTTGACCACTCGTGTTTGCTCAGGACCATCATATATCAGATAATACAAAGCACGACCAAGACTGACGATAATAACTAACAATACTAAAATTAATAACAATTGCATTATAATCCATCAAATTATCATTATGACCGCCCAACCAATCTATTATTGTAACACAAACTAATTAACCAGCCCACTGCATCATTTACCAAAAGCAAAGCATTAAAATATGTAGCCTGGGAAACTATATGTTCATAAAACCATCAATAGATAGCTTGAATAACCATTATACTCTGTTGGTTATATTAAGCATACTTGAAAAAATTTAAATAAAGTATAAACTATAATCATTAAAACGTTGTTGTCAGTAACTGTTATGAAATATACTAGCAAAATCTTATGGCTATCATGCTACAGTTTAGGGTGGCTGTTAATCGCACATCTGTCCGTTGCACAAACTTGCCCTGAGCCGGATGAAATTGATGTCATTGAAGAAACAGTGCTTGAAAACTACAATGTCTGCTACTATGTCTCACCCTGTACAGCTTGGAAAAGCAAACTTATGGAAAAAAGACTATTTAGCTACTATAACTACACACTAGATGATTTTAAGAAAAAATTAGAGAATATAAAATTTTCTTCGGTTACTATGAAATCTAATGAAGTGACTTGTAAGTATATAAATTCTAATAGGAAGATAGCCGCTATACTCATCCACCCAGGCAAAGCCAAACCAATGGCAGGAAGCAGTAAATGGAGTAACCAATTCAACGAATGGTCATGTAGAGGCGATCACGTTGCGGACTGCCATTTCACCATCGATTAAAAAATCCAGATATCTCTATTAAATTGTTCTAAAATTTAACACTTGTTATTAAAAAAACATTGGATTTGTAACATCTATAAACCATCACACCACAAATAACTGGTAATACTATAATTTAACATCATATGCTAGACTTTAATTAAACAGGTATTAGAAGAGACCTATCATCATGGATGACGATTATAAAACGACGCTTGACTCTATGACCGATCAGCCCATAGAACAAAACGTTGAATCAGATGAAGAGAAAGCGTTAGCATTAAAGCAAGCAGCCCAGGTATTACTCGATCAGTATATACGAGAACTCAACATATATTGCCTACAACCAGAGATAGAGACTAAAGAGAAACCCAGCTATCATTATAAAAAAGGTCTCGTTATAAGAGATAATGGTGCCATTATTCGTATATCTGATATGGAGGGATTTTTTTCTGGACATAAAAGCTACCAACATTTTATTCCTATCATAGAATCTGTTGTCCAAACATTAAAAGAACGTGGGATCACCCAAATAGCTATTCGAGGAAACCTACAACTACAACATATATTGGTCAAATTTTGCTTGCAAGAAAAATACCAGATTACAGTGGTTAATTTTCGAGACGAAGATTTACCATATCCTATACAGCAAAGTGGGATATAAATACTTAAAATCATTCTCCAAGCGGTGCTATTAGGAGAACCTTGTCCCAAGCATTATGGTACATTTTAAAACATATTGCCTACGCTAACTTTGCTGTAAAAATTTACCTTTATAAGTATAATTAACAAAAGCTAAATACTAATGACCCACTGTTTTGTAAATTCTGTACCAACCTTACCTGAATCAAGATAAAACTACCGTAAGTTATCAAAAGTATACAACATGACACCCAACGAGCATTTTTATATAATAAATTTTTTTGTCCCCAATAATACTTGTCACCATAATATATGTATAACACAACTTACCTCAAACAATCTTACAGTTGGTTACTTTGTACCCTAGGATCAATAGCTTTGTGTATCTATCTTGGATATTGGCAATTACAACGTGCTCAATATAAAGACAATATCTATCATACACTCGTAACTCGAGCTCAGCATACGCCTATAGAAGCACATGAATTACAATCTCCTTGGCAGGATGCCTGGCTATTTAGAACGGTTAGCTTATTTGGAACATTTGATACAGAACATCAATTTTTATTAGCTAACCGACATTATCAACATCAAATAGGATTTCAAATTATTACACCATTTAAAATTAACCCAACCAACCAAATCGTACTCATCGATAGAGGTTGGCTACCCCAGCAATCTATAAACCTACTAACAACGCCCGAACAATCCATGCATATAACTGGGACCATCGGCCCTCCCTTAACCGTTGGTTGGACTATTGGCCCAGCAACAACACAACCTCACCAATGGCCTCAAATAATACAATTTGTTGACATCAAAACTATCCAAGAACAATTACAACATCCCATCTTACCAATGGTCATTCATCTACCTAATCAACATGTAGGTAGTTTCACGGCTCATTGGCAACCTATCACAACTCAGTCTCATCGACACCGAGCCTACGCACTACAATGGTTTTTACTGGCCATCGGGATCTTAGGCTTTACAGGTTGGATGATTAAAAAAAACGGAGAATAACATGCCACATAAGCCCGTCATCAGCCTTAGCATTTGTTTTATCATCCCATTGCTTCTAGCAATTTTACTGCATCGAGGTTACGCCACAGACTGGTTAAACCAATCTGCCCATGGCCAATTAGTAATGCTACCAAACTCGGCTAAACAAACACTTGGCGTTCAACTGCCAACAGGATATTGGCATCTTGTTTGGCTAATACATCAAGAACAGGCAGATACTTGGCAACGTGCTGATACATTGCATCGATTACGTTTAGCATTAGGTAAAAATCAAAATCGTGTACAACTACACTTAATCTCCAAATATCCTTTACAATCAATGAAACAACAAGCCCTACAACAAGAAACTCGATTTCATATTACAACTTTAGCCGATCTCAACATCCCCGCCGATACGCTCTATATTGTTGATCCACACGATCAAATCATCTTACACTTTAAACCTCATTGGCTTGCTAAAGCACTATACAAAGACTTAAATCGCTTATTAACTGTCAATCAAGGAGCATAAATGTTAAGCAACAAATCCATGATGTCATACAGCTTGGTGCTCTTGGCTTGGGTCGTCATGACCGTTGGCGCATACACTCGATTAACCGATGCTGGCTTAGGTTGTCCAGACTGGCCTGGCTGCTATGGCCAGTTGATCCCAACCTCTGCAACCATCGATACCGAGCTGCCCACCACCACAACATCAGCCAACTTAACCAAAGCCTGGACAGAAATGTTTCATCGATATCTAGCCAGCTGCCTGGGACTATTGATTATCCTCATCACGTTGTTTCAGTGGTACCGTCGGCAAAACAATATCATATATTGGTTACTGTCTGGCCTAGTAGGGATCCAAGGATTACTTGGTATGTGGACAGTCACTTGGCAACTGTATCCCCTAGTGGTATTGGCCCATTTACTAGGTGGACTATCTATCACCAGTTTATTATGGTATCAAACCATGCCCAAAACTGAACAACCTCAGACCAAAAATCATTGGCCATACTATGCCCTAACCATTGGGATAAGCTTAGCTTTACTACAAATAATCCTTGGTGGCTGGCTCAGCGCTAATTATGCAGCATTGGCTTGTACTGGTTTTCCAACTTGCAACGGATTTTGGTGGCCACCAATGGATTGGCAAGGATTGTATATCTCCTTACCGAGCATGACAACCAACTATGACGGCGGCATTTTATCCGCCCAAGCGCGAGTAGGCTTACACATGTTACATCGACTAGGAGCTTTATTTCTCGCCACATACTGTATCACATTGGCGATTTTTTTATTTAAACGCCCCCAAAAGCCTGCCACTAAACGCTGGCTATCACTGATGTTAGCACTTTTACTGTTACAAATTATGCTCGGGATACTCAACGTGATAACATTACTACCGATAACCATCGCGGTGGCCCATCATGCCGTAGCCACTTTATTTTTCTTAACCTTATTACGCATTCAATGGCAAATAAAGCAACATCCTCCTCTTGGCAACTCTACTTAACATTGTGTAAGCCCAAAGTTGTCGTACTCATTTTAATCACAACCTTGGTTGGGATGTGTCTAGCAAGTCCAACTGTGCCGACTTATCACTTAATCGTCAGCACATTACTTGGGATTGGCTGCATGGCAAGCGCTGCAGCAGTGATTAACCATTTAGCAGATCAGCAAGCCGATCGATTGATGCAACGAACACAACATCGCCCCATTGCCTCAGGACAAGTCACATCCAAACAAGCCTTAATTTTTGCAATGATGTTACTAAGCCTTGGACTGACTATCCTAATCTACTACGTGAATACCTTAACTGCCTGGCTAACTTTTCTAACACTAGTCGGTTACGCTGGAATTTACACGTATTACCTCAAACGAGCCACCCATCAAAATATTGTCATCGGCGGTTTAGCTGGCGCATTTCCACCATG
>Ga0190280_1027_pt1 | contig 14196 bp, 14 predicted proteins | sample JAMX8_100Endo_L3_FD_131023 | JGI IMG/M metagenome (GOLD analysis project Ga0190280, IMG submission 131023) | Enriched cells of marine protists from Biology Centre CAS, Ceske Budejovice, Czech Republic - JAMX8_100Endo_L3 | ecosystem: Environmental > Aquatic > Marine > Unclassified | place: Czech...
AAGCCCAAGCATAAAATCAAGGTAGTGGCTAATGTCGGTCATGATAGCCACATTGGCTGGCGCCATATGAATAAAAAAGCCAAGTGCCAAAGGGCAAACAACATAGTGGGCAAAGGCTACGCCACTAAAAAAAAGACTGATACTCAATAAGCAAAGTGGTCCAAAGACGCGTTTTTCTTTTGAGTAGAGCCCAGGGATAATAAAGGCCCAGCTATGGTAGCAAATAAAAGGGATGGTGCCTAAAAGAGCAGAAAAGCAAGCCAATCTAACTGGGGCGGTGAGTGGGGTTGTTACTTTGGTGGCAACAAGGTGGCTGCCTTTTAGCAAATGTGCCAGCAGGGGTTGGGCAAGCAATAGGTAAATGGATTTGCAAAAAAAGAGCAAAGGCAGTAAAAGCACTACAAAAAAAGCAAAGCAGCAAAGGGCTCTTTTTCTTAGCTCTTGTAGGTGCGGTAGGTGTTTTGCAAACTCACTCAAAAGGCGATTTATCCTAGCCTTTATCTTCGGGAGGCAGCTCTTTCATATTAAGGCCTTTTCGAAAGCCGCGTAAGGCTTTACCCAGATCTTCGCCCAAGGTTTGTAACTTTTGGGTTCCAAAAAGCAATGCAACAATTAAAAAAATCAGTAACAAAGAGCCGACGCTGATACCACCCAATCCCATATTGCCCCCTTAGCCTAATAGGTGAAGATGTAAATGGAAAATTTCTTGGCCACTTTTTTCACCAGTATTCACTACTGTTTTAAAAGAGTCAATCCCTTGTGCTTTGGCTAAATCTTTTAAAAGTAACATCATTTGGCCAAGCAGCGCTTGGTGTTTGGCTGTGACAAACAAAAGGTTTTCAATGTGTCGTTTAGGGATCACCAAAAGGTGGACTGCTGATTTAGGGTATTTATCCTTTATAACCACGATATCCTTGTCTTCATAAATAAAGGGGGTGGGAATTTTGCCAGATGCAATATCACAAAATAAGCAGCTCAATTGACGCTCCTGGGTTACATGAAAAGGGGTGTTGTTTCTGTTAGCTCAGGTAAAACCGGCGCGCTGGTTAAGTTATTGGGTTCTTGAGCAAGCGGTGGTGTTGGCTCAGATAGCACCTCTTCCCACTTTAGGGGGGTTGGCGGCGTTAAAAGTGTAGGGTGTGCTTGAACCAAGGCGTTGAGCTCGCCACCAAACGCAATGTCTTTTAAGTGTTGCTCGTAGTTTTTATTGGTAAAGCCAAGATAGTATGGGCTTAAACTCTCATTTAACCAAAAGTACCATTGATCGCTCCAATGTTGATATTGATAAATACCAATATAGTCAAACAGTGCCTTGTAAACGGCCTGTTGAAAGTCCGCGTCATGAACCTGATTTAGTAGTGCTTTTGGATCATCAACGTGCTGTAAGATATGTAGGGCTCTGTCGATATGGTGGTGATTGTGCGCATCGTGGTGCGCTGAGAGGATTTTAACCAATATCTCATTGATAATGCCTTGTTGGTGAGTGCTATCAAAATGGCTGGGTAGGCAAGCGATGCTGCTATCAAGGTCAAAATTCTCCCATTGCGAGTGAATTTGTTTGGCTAGAGTATAAGCTAAGCTTTTATCATTGACCAAAGAGGAGAGCTCGGCAAGTAAAATAGCATGAATGCCTTCAATGGCGCTGATCCAAGTGCAATTACCAACGGTTTGCGGAATGGCCTCAAAGCGTCCTATTTCGGTTAAATCCAGGGTTTTATCCAGCTCTGCTTGTAAAAAGAATGGGCTGCCTTCTGCTGCTAAGATTTTGTCAAATAAATCGGGGCTAAATCCCTCAAACTGGTTAATTTTATAAGCAATGATGCCATGTGCCCCGTCGCTGCCTTCGCCCCGGTTACACTTGTAAAGTATATCGCCTTTGATCACAATACCAACGGCGTGGCCTTCCCATCCAGAAAGCATAAAAAGGGTTTTGGGCTCGCCAAGCAAAAAGCCTTCATAGAGTCTGTCCATATATGCTTTGCCGTTGATGTCGGGTTGAGCAGCAAAAGAAAGGGCCTCTAAGGTATTAAGGTAGGCTGGGAAATAAGGTGGCGGCGATCCTTTTAAAGCGGTGACATATTCTTGAAATGAAAGATAGCTTTCTTGGGCGGTCATTTGGTTATAGTACCCTTCAAGGGTGATGTTAAGCGGCTTTTTATCTAAAAAAGGCGCAAGATAAACGTTAATATCGCCTTCTAAGCTAAAGCGATGGGCCAACATCTTAACGGTCATTAAGGTTTTGGTGGTGGGCATATGAACTTGTTGTTGGATTAAAAAGTTTAAAATGGGCACTTGCTTCCAGTGAAAGGCGCGAAAGGCCAGTATATCGCCATCAAAATCGGGGTGATGGATGATGGCCTGGGCGATAGCTTGGTTTTGCATGGACAGGGCAAGAAAAAGGGGTTTTGCGCCGTTGTTGATAAGGGAGCCATGATGCAATAAAAGCAGTGCTGCTGCTGTTTGTTGGTGGGTGATTGCCAGATCTAAGGGGGTATAGCCGAACTTATCTAAAACATTAATATCTACGTCTTTTTTAAGTAGGTGGTTGATTTGCGGGAGATCCCCTTTCATTGCTGCAAGGTGTAGTGCCATATCGTCTGTTGAAGTGTCCATGCCCTTTCTCTTTTTAAAAAATCGGATATTAAATAAATCCTAGCAAGTTTGTTGCTAATTTAAAAGGCAGATCTAGGGTGTGTGGCGCAACGCTTTGAGATAGGCCATGTAGCGTACAATCTCACCGGCTTGAGTGGGATCTAAGGATAGCAATTGATCATAAAAATGGAGAATAAGCTTAAGATCGCAAAAGGGTGTATGTGGCGACAAGGTGGCAAAAAATGCAGCGATTAGTTTGAGGTGTTTTTTTTCTGGTAACAAAGGGGATGAGGGTAAGGGGGCTTTTTTTAAGATAGTGTGTTTACTTTTCAGTAAATTCTCTAAGTGATTTCTTAACAGGGGATCGTCCTGCCAAGGGGTAAAATGGTTTGGGCGTTCAAGTGTAAAAATAGCCTCAGGTTGGGTTTTATAAAGGTAGGCATAAAGCGTATGGGTGGCTTTAAGGTAGTGCAAAATGGCGTCATTGGGGGCAGATTGTAGGTGGTGAGGAAAAATTTGATTGACTAACTTAAAAGATTGCATTGCGATTTTATCAGGATCAGCAAGCTGATTTTTGGCTTGGCTTAAAAAGAGTTTAAATGCTTTAGGGTGGTGTTGATAAATAAGATCAAAAAAGGGGTATTGTTTTATTTCTTTTTCAAAAAGTTGCAAATGAAAGTAAGCTAGGTGGCTTTTTGCTAAAAGCAAAGTCCCCCCTAAAAATAAAATAAGCGCTCGAATAAGCTGCCCCATCAATGATACCCCTTAAGGTAAGCTGTCAGGTGGATTTGCTTTGTTTTGCTAAAAAAAGATAGAATGCAAATCATTTAAGTGGCTCTTTTCTTTGTGGCTCAGCTAACGATATTACCAAGGCTTTCTTCAGGCGTCATCGCCAATTTGACCCAGCAAGGATATTGCGAGGTCAATGCCGTGTTAATTGGCAAGGATATTCACTTAAAGGCACTGTCGCCTGAGGTATCGACGCGAAAAGAGCCGATTTTAGTGCAGCTGACTGCTGCCAGTGTGGCTTTAATCTTTCCTTATGGTGCCCTTGTTTTTTTTAATGCGACATCAAAAATGATCTTTGAGCTGATTGCCCATTGTCAGCCGCATGCCAGTCAGCTTTTCTCCACACCAGAAACCGAGCAATTTACCGTTATCATTAGACCTGAGCAAGCAGAAGGGATTGTTCACAATCAGGTTTCGATTAAGCAGGTGACACACGAGCACTTGGCGATCATTAGTGATTCTTTGGCCAAGAGCACGATCCTTGAATACCATGAAAATCGCATTGGTGATTTGTTTGAGAAAATTGATCCCATTGCCAAAAGCTTAAAGGAGCGTGGTCGATTAGGCTCCTATTCACGACAACTTTTAAAATACATTGGTGCTAGCCTATTGATTGCCCAGGATATGGTCGGCAAAGTTGAGGTAACGGAGAAGCCGCTTTTGCTATGGGAGCATGGTGAGCTTGAGCACTTACATGAGCAGTTGGTTGAAGACTTAGAGATCATTGAGCGCCAAAGCAATCTTGAACGCAAGATCCAGCTTATTTCCCACACCGCCCAGGTTTCACTGGAGGTATTACAGCAACACCACAGCCACCGGTTAGAGTGGTACATCATTATTTTGATCGCAATTGAAATTGTATTGCAGCTTTATGATTTATTTTTTACTTAAAGGCCTGTCAATATATTTTGCCTGCCCATCTTGCCTCTAAGGTGAAATTATGCATGGTGAGGCAAAGTTGTGCACAGGGCTTTTAGTTAACAAACCAAATTTTATATTTTAAGGCGTAAAGGGCTCGAAAAAAGCTTATTTTTCGTAACTATTTGAATTTTAAGCTTATTTATATTTAAGTTATTTGTTTATCCGACTTTAAAAAAAAGAGCGAGATTAAGTAAGTTAAAAAGCAAAACAATTTGTCCACAAAGTTATCCCCAGGTCAAGATAGGCACAATTGGCAAATAAGTTTATGGTTTTTAGGGGATTTTCCTACAAAAAATTACAGGGCTTTACTTCTGGCAAAAAGCGATGTTGTTTTTTTAAGCTCTGAGCCTAGGCGTTACTCGTGTCTTAAAGTGGTTCGCTAGATCAATTTCTACGTGACGGCAGCAATCGCAGTCTGTGGGCTCTGGCGCATTGGGAGTACCTATGTTCCTCATTTCTGTGGGCTCTGGCGTATTGGGAGTACCTATGTTCCTAATTAAAGAGCCCATTGATAAATTAGAGGGGGTAGATCTAGAACGTTCGCGCATCCTTCTTCTGAGGGGGGTGGTGGCTGCTGCCTCTTCAAATGAAAGCAGCTCAGGGGCGCTGGTGCTCAAAGCCCTTGCAAGTGATACAAAGGGGGGGTCTTCACTGCTGTTTAGTGGCATTTTGAGGTTACTTTGCTCTACTTCCATAAGGGATTTGATGTAGTTTTGCAGATGAGAGCGCCGTGGTTTTTCAGCAAATAGCTCTTTGGTATAAGACATGATCCTTGCCACGATAATATCGAAAAAGACGATGGTGCGAGGGCTGTCTTTGTCATCGTCTAGCCGTTCTTGCTTATCTATCCAATCTGCGATGGGCTTGATATAGCTGTCAACGTATGACTTAAAGGGCCCATCATAGCTAAATGCCTTTCGCCTGTTTGCTATGGCTACCTGCTGGCTGACGGTTGCATGTTTGACGATAGAGGGGAAGGCCGCTTTATCCAAGGCATCGATTAAGTTTTGTCCTTGTTTGCAGGAAAATACAATCTTACCTGCTTGGTATTCAAAAGAGCGCATGATAGAGCGACGCAACAGGTAGCAAAAGGAGGAAGCAAAAGGTAAAAAGAGGTGGCTTAAGGATTTGAAAAAGAAGCTACTTTCTTTTATGTTTTGCAAAGTAGACAGTAGATCTTCACAAAGAGCCAGCACAATGCCCTTGGCTTCTCGTCGCAGATAAATTTTAGCCAGCTCTAATTGAATTAAGGCGACCAAATGGTTGTTGTTTAAGTAAGTATGGGGTCCAAAGGTGCCTGATGAGAAAAAGAGTGCAGCTTTGCTGGGGTTTCGTCCCTCAACGGTGATTATTTTAAAGTGATCGCTTTTGAAGGTGCAGATCTGTGGCAAAGGCAGTGCTTTACTAAAGTGATTTTTGAGAGGGGCATGGGCCATTCTAACTAAATAATGCAGGTCAATTTCTCTGCCCGGTTTACCAAAGGTAGTGCCATTGTTGACGTGGTAGGCAGTTAAGGCAACGGTATTGATTTCTCGGTTGAACCAAAAATTTAAGAAGGTAAAGCTGCTAACCCCTAAAAGGCTTTTTAAGTAAAAAGCGGTAAAGGAGCTACTACTGGCAAGTAACTGGGCCCATAAAAATGAGCTGCCTGCAATGATGCCAGATAAACCCAGTAGTGTTAACATGATCGTTGCGGGGGGGAAGAAACCTCTAGCGGGAAGCCCTTGGTGGGTGCTTTTTTTGCTTAGCCATGTAAAGAGCATGATATCTCACCTTATCTTGCAATGAATATAGAAAAGATCTATCTTCGTTATCTGGCGAAATCCTTGCGGTACACCTGTCCTTGATTATTTAAAGCCTAGACCTCCGTAGGCGCGCGTACTACAAGATGAATTTTAATCTATCTAAGGCCATAAAGTAAAGCGATTTTAAAGCGGGCTTTTTGGGGGGTTGGTTAATAAACTGAATGCAGCAATGCCTATTAAATTACCCATTAAAAAGCCGCCATAGAAGCTCAACAAAGTGATGCTAAGGCGCCAGCTGGCCGTAATGGTTTCGGTGGCACGATACCCTTGCCATGCGGCCAAAAGTGCACAAGAAAGGCCTGAGCTTATCATGGTCAAATTGAGTAAAGGGATAACTGGTCTATCGGTGCTAGCGCCTTTGACTAGTTGCAGTTCATTATCTAGCAATTGTCGCATCTTCAATGGCTCAATGAGATCCCTTAGATCTTAGTGTACACGCTTTAGTTTATAAAGCCTACTTTTTAGGCGCTGATTTTGACATAAGATCTTTTTTTGTCAGCGAAGACTATGTTAGCATGGGGTATCTTTAAACAAATATAGGTTAGAGAGCTAAATTAATGGCGCAGCAAGAAATAAGTCATCAACTGGCTATTGAAAGGGTGACCCCAAAAAATACACTCATACAGCTAATCCTGTTAGCCAAGATACGGGTTTTAGGGACCATTCCACCCGCTTGGCGACAAGCGCTAAGTGCAGGATTTTCGCGGCTAAAGATATTTTTTTCTCCTTTCTTTAACGTGATTCAGCAACAAACTGCGCGCTATCGACAAGCGTTAAAGTGGCTGGGTGGTAAATTATGGGCTTACTCACGTCCTGCGCTAGACAAGTTAGCACAAGCTTTGCTTGCACTGATTGCGATTGCTTCAACGTTTAAGTTTTCTATCCAAGTCGCCCCTATTGTGCTGTCTATTATCACGGTGCTAGCCACCGTTCCACTTTTTAGCTATGTTTTACCCCAATTTTTGTTTGCGCCGAGCTTTTTAGCACCGTCTTTGGTGATGATTTCTTGTTTTGCCGGTTATCACAAATACCGTGAGTTGGTTTTACGTGCCCAGGTTTATGATGCCGTTGAAAAAAACCAGTGTGCGTTGAAAAAACTAGAGGAAACGGTTTTGGCGTTAACATTGCGCCACGAGCAGCTGGAAAATGAAATCATGCTTGGTGTAGATGAACTGGAGAGATCTTTTGAGCCTGCTTTACCAGAGAGTCAACCAGAGAATCAAGAAGATGAAGCTCATGAGGATGAGGCCGCTGCTTTGGTATCACCACGCTGGGATAGTGTCCAAAGATGGTTGCGCTGATTGCTTAAATTGAGCAGATGAACCTGGTCAAGGTAGCTGTACCTGTTCCGTTGCGCCAGCAGTTTGATTACCTCCTGCCTGAAAAGAAGTATATTGCCCCTGGCGTGCGCGTCAAAGTGCCTTTAGGGCGGCGCCAAACCATCGGGATTGTAATGGGGCAATGTGAAAAAACCACGATTGCTTCATCGCGCCTGAAAGAAATTGTGGCAGTGTGTGACAGTGAGCCTTTGTTGCCGGCTTGTTTGTGTGACTTTTTTGAGAAAGTAGCTGATTATTACCACCATCCCATTGGTGAGGTGGTGTTAACTAGCTTGCCAAGGGCGCTGCGCCAAGCAAAGCCATTACCGCCGGTTTCTTGCTTGTGGGCCAATAGGCAAAATAACCCTGCGTTGGTGCTAAACACAAAGCAGCAAGATGCCCTTAAGGCGATTTTAGCTTGTTTAGATCAATTTTATTGTTTTTTGCTTCAGGGCGTCACTGGCAGTGGTAAAACCGAAGTTTACCTACAGGCGGTTGCCAAGGTATTAGATCAAGGTAAGGCGGTGTTGGTGTTGGTCCCCGAGATCTCATTGACGCCGCAAACCAAAGAGCGCTTTGTGTCAAGATTTGGTGATGTGGTGGTGTGCTATCACTCGCAAATGACACCGAAAAAACGCTTAGAGGCTTGGACGCGTGTTCGCCAGCAAAAAGCGCCCATTGTCATTGGAACACGCTCAGCGGTGTTTATGCCCTTTTCCCAGCTTGGATTAATTGTTATTGATGAGGAGCACGATCCTTCTTTTAAGCAGCAAGAAGGCTTTCGTTATTCAGCACGGGATGTGGCAGTGTGGCGCGCCAAGCTATTGGGGTGCCCGGTTATTTTAGGCTCGGCAACCCCCGCTTTTGAAAGCTTGGCCAATGCCAAGGCTGGCAAGTATCAGCTGCTGGTCTTGCCAGAGCGTGCCACCCAAGTAAAGCCACCAGAAGTGACCCTACTTGATGTTGGTCAGCAAAAGCTAAAAGCAGGCCTTTCCCCCTTGTTGTTGGCGCAAATTGCACTGCGCCTTGAAAAAAAAGAGCAAGTCCTTTTGTTCATTAATCGCCGTGGTTATGCGCCCACCTATATGTGCTTAAATTGTCACTGGTTGGCAACTTGTCCACGCTGTGATGCGCGCTTGACGCTATACAGTGAGCAATCCACGTTGGTTTGTCACTATTGCTTATTTAGGTGCTCTTGCCCGCCTCGCTGTCCAACCTGCCAGTCAACGGCCTTACAGCCAGTGGGTTATGGCACCCAGCGGTTGGAAGAGAGCTTAAAAGCCCACTTCCCCCAAGCTACTTTAGCGCGTATTGACAGTGATGCCACGCGCAAAAAAGGTTATTTGGAAGAGATCTTAACCAAAACAAAAGACAATGAAATCCAGTTGCTGATTGGCACACAGATCTTAGCTAAAGGCCATCACTTTCCACACTTGCGTTTGGTGGCTATTTTAGATGCTGATGGCGGGCTTTTTAGTGCTGATTTTCGTGCTGTTGAAAAAATGGCGCAGCTTATTATTCAAGTGGCAGGCCGTGCTGGTCGTGTGCATCAAGCCGGTGAGGTTTTTATTCAAACCAGCCATCCTGCACACCCTTTTTTGCGCGCGCTTTTCAAACAGGATTATGCCAAGTTAACTGAGACGTTATTAGATGAGCGGGCGCGTTGTCATTTGCCCCCCTTTTCCCATCTTGCTTTGATAAGAGCTTATGCCAAAACCGCTGATTTACCACAAAAGTTGCTTTTGCACGTACAAAAGGGATTGGCACCTTATTTACATGAAGCAGTCAAGATCCTGGGACCTGTGCCAGCGCCGATGTTAAAACGCCAGGGCTATTATCATTTTCAGCTTTTGCTACAATCAAGCTCTCGTAGGGCGCTTCACCAAATGTTGGGGTATTGTACGCCTTTGCTTGAGAAATCTACGCTAGCAAGGCGTACAAGATGGTCTTTGGATATTGATCCACAAGAGATGTTTTAAAATGGCCTCAAGATATGCTAAACGACGCTCTCAGCAAAAGTTGCTGCAAGATAAAAAAAAGTTGCGTGTACTTGGTTATGGCATCATCGGGCTTTTGTTTGTCGGCTTGTTTGCCGCTTGCCTATTTTATGCGGGTTTGTCTTTGCCTGCTTTGTCTTTTTCACCAACACGCCCGCAGCATTTTGATTTTTATACTTTATTGCCTGGGCGAAAAGAGCCTTTTGGGGCCCAATATATTGTGCAAGTGGGCTCTTTTCGCCAACAGGCCAAAGCCAACGCCTTAAAAGCCCAGTTGGCTTTGCTGGGATTTGAGGCCTGTGTACAGGTTAAAATCGATCAAGGTGTTACTTGGTATCGGGTTTATCTTGGGCCTTTTGCTGATAAGGCCAAGGCTGTTAAAAAGCAGCAGCAATTGGCAAAATCGCACCGTAGTTTGGTGCTTAAAATCGGCGTATAATGTCAAAAAAAGATGAGGGAGTGTGTTTTGGATCAATTTAAAGGCACCACTATCTTGGTGGTAAGAAAAGAAAATGAAGTGGCGTTGGGGGGAGATGGTCAGGTCTCTTTTGGTAATGTTGTGCTCAAAGCCAATGCTAAAAAAGTGCGTCGTCTTTATGGTAATCAAGTGCTTGCTGGGTTTGCCGGTGGCACAGCCGATGCTTTTACTTTATTTGAACGCTTTGAGAAAAAACTGGATATGTACCAAGGCCACTTGACGCGTGCAGCCGTTGAGTTGGCAAAAGATTGGCGAACAGATCGCATGTTGCGTCGTCTTGAGGCGATGCTAGCCGTAGCTGATAAGACCACTTCTTTGATTATCACCGGCAATGGGGATGTAGTTGAGCCTGAAAAAGGCCTGATTGCCATTGGCTCAGGCGGGACCTTTGCCCAATCAGCGGCTTTTGCGCTGCTTGAAAATACCACGTTGGATGCCTATAGCATTGTTGAAAAATCATTAAAGATTGCTGCAGATATCTGCGTTTATACCAACTATCACTTTACGATTGAGGAACTGGGTCGTGACACTTAAAGCGGTGATGTCAGTTGAGGCGATGACACCTCGAGAAATTGTCTGTGAGCTTGATAAGCATATTGTAGGTCAAAGTGGCGCTAAACGGGCTGTTGCGATTGCCCTGCGTAATCGCTATCGGCGCTTGCAAGTAGCGCAGCCTTTGCGCAGTGAAATTACCCCTAAAAATATCTTGATGATTGGGCCAACTGGGGTGGGTAAAACAGAAATTGCCAGGCGACTTGCCAAATTGGCAAAGGCACCTTTTATTAAAGTTGAGGCGACCAAGTTTACTGAAGTTGGCTATGTTGGGCGCGATGTTGAATCGATTATTCGTGATTTGGCAGATATTGCCTATAAGATGACCCGAGAGCGGGCGCTTACAACGGTAAAGGAAAAAGCACAGCTTTTAGCGCAAGAGCGCATCTTGTCAATTTTGATCCCAAGTGATGATAAGGCGGATAAAGAGGCATCGCGAGCGGTTTTTAGGGAGAAGTTATTGGCAGGCAGTCTTGATGAACAAGAAATAGAGCTTGAAGTGGCTGCCCCCGCTTTAGGGGTTGAGATCATGGCACCACCGGGGATGGAAGAGATGACCAGCCAATTACAAAGTCTTTTTCAAAATCTCTCAGGAAGCCGGGTTAAAAAGCGCAAAATGCGTATTAAGCAAGCCTTAAAGCAATTAAGCGAAGAAGAGGCCATCAAGCTGGTTAATGATGCCGATATCAAGGCCAAAGCCATTGAGTGCTTAGAGCAGCAAGGCATTGTTTTTTTAGATGAGCTGGATAAAGTGACCCAGCGCAGCACACCTGCCGGGCCTGATGTCTCTCGTGAGGGAGTGCAGCGTGATTTACTGCCATTGGTTGAGGGGTGTACGGTATCGACCAAATACGGTGTGGTTAAAACAGATCATATTTTGTTTATTGCCTCTGGTGCCTTTCATCTAGCCAAGCCCTCTGATTTAATTCCAGAGTTGCAAGGACGTTTGCCGATCCGCGTTGAGTTAGATGGTTTAAAAACAGCGGATTTTGTGCGGATCTTAACTGAGCCCAGTGCCTCGCTAACCGAGCAATACAAGGCTTTGCTGAAAACAGAAAATACCCATCTTGAGTTTGCTAAAAGTGGTATTGAGCGCATTGCTGAGTTTGCTTTTGAGGTCAATGAGAAAACAGAAAATATTGGAGCACGTCGCTTGCATACGGTTTTGGAGCGCTTGTTAGAGCCGCTTTCTTTTGAAGCAGGAGAAGATTCAGTCACTATTGATGATAAGTATGTTGAAGCGCAACTGGCTAATTTGATTGAAGATCAAGATTTAAGCCGTTATATCCTCTAGTTTTATGAAAGAGAAAACCACTGACTTTGGCTTTACTCAGGTTCCCCTAGCGGAAAAAAAGCAGCATATTGATGCGGTTTTTAGCGCCGTTGCCCCCTATTACGATCTAATGAACGATGTGTTATCGATGGGGATGCATCGGTTATGGAAGCGCTATGCCGTTAGTGCGTGCCAAATACGCCCAGGAGATCGGGTTTTGGACTTGGCGGCCGGTACCGGCGATTTATCAAGTTTGATCTTGTCTAGAAAAAAGGTGCAAATGGTTGTTTCTGATATCAATACTAAGATGTTAAACAGTGCGCGTGATCGCTTAATTGATGAAGGTAAATCAGCGTTTTTTGTACAAGCCAACGCCGAGCAGTTACCCTTTATTGATAATTACTTTGATCGCATCATCATGGGCTTTGGCCTGCGCAACGTGACAGATAAGGCAACGGCGTTGCTGCATTTATATCGCGTATTAAAGCCAGGTGGGCGCTTGATTATTTTGGAGTTTTCACACCCCATCCATCGCCCACTGGCCAAGCTTTATGATTGGTATTCTTTTCATTTATTGCCGCGTTTGGGCGAGTGGGTGGCAAAAGATAGCGCCAGTTACCGTTATCTTGCTGAGTCCATTCGCATGCACCCATCACAGATAGCTTTAAAAGAAATGCTATTGCAAAGTGGTTTTGATGCTTGTGATTACCAAAACTTAAGCGCAGGCATTGTTGCTATCCATCAAGGGGTGAAGTATTGATAGCAGCAAAAATTATACGCCTTATTATGGCTTTGGTTTCACGTCTTGATGAGCAGGCTTGGGTTTGGCTTTTACCACACCAAGGGAAAACGGTGGGGTTTGCCCTAACCGGCTTTTCGCCTTTTTACTTTCGAATTGAAAAAGAGGGGTTACACCTTTGTGAGACAACGGCGCCTGATTTGTTGTTTTCAGGGACGCTGGAGGCTTTTTTAATGCTGCTAAAAGGTGAGCGTAAAATTCATTTGCAAGGGGATATGGATTTGGCGCAGGCGCTTTATCAAAGCTGGGATCGATTGGATTTAGATTGGCAGGGGCAATGGGCGCCTTTTATCGGGGGCACCCTGGCTCACCAACTTACAAAAGGGTGGCGTGCTGGCAAGCAGGCGCTACGGCGTTATGGCGACGATCGCCTAGAGGATTGCGCCCGTTACTTACAAGATGAAAAGGCCATCTTACCTGCCCCGCAAGCTGTAGCCGATTGGCTCAAAGCGGTTGATACGCTGCGCCATGATGTGGCCCGCTTTGAAAAAAAACTTTTACTTTTTGAGCGGGGGATGGGGTGCGATTGATAACCCAATTTTGTCGCTTTATTTACATTGTGGTGGTGCTTTTACGCTTTGGTTTGGATAAATTGCTTTGGGCCAGTACGGCCTCAAGGCGCTTTAATAAGTTGCTCTTTTTTTTTCCTTGGCGCTGGTTTCGAAAACCAGCCTTGCCTGATGGTGGCTCTATTCGTTTGGCACTTGAGACCTTGGGTCCGCTTTTTGTTAAGTTTGGCCAAATGCTATCAACCCGTCGTGACATTTTGCCAGATGAAATTGCAGATGAGCTAGCAAAGCTACAAGATGATGTGCCGCCTTTTCCAGGGGCGCTTGCCAAAGCCATGATTGAAAAAAGCCTAAATCAACCTATCACTGCGCTTTTTGAAAGTTTTGAGTCCACGCCATTGGCCAGTGCTTCGATTTCGCAAGTGCATGCAGCAACGTTGCAAAATGGGGCATTGGTAGTGGTAAAAGTGTTGCGTCCAGGGATTGAGAAAAAGATCTGTTGTGATATTGGTTTGCTGGAGATTTTAGCCAAGCTTATATTGCGCTTTCACCCCCTTGCCCAGCGCTTTCACCCAGTTGAAGTGGTTGCTGAGATTAAAAATACATTGCTTGATGAGCTGGATTTATTAAGAGAGGCAGCCAATGCCTCACAATTAAAACGTAATTTTGAGCAATCAGATAGCTTGCACGTCCCCTTGATTTATTGGCATTACTCACGAAAAGATATTTTGGTGATGGAGCGGGTTAAGGGTATTGCCATTTCAAATGTGACTGCTTTAAAAGCACATGGGGTTGATTTAAAGCGCTTGGCTGAGCGCGGGGTTGAGATCTTTTTTACCCAAGTGTTTCGAGATTGTTTTTTCCATGCTGACATGCACCCGGGCAATATTTTTGTTGCTTTGCAAAATCCACAAAACCCCACCTATATTGCGGTTGATTTTGGGATCATGGGCACTTTGGGGCCAGATGATCAACATTATCTGGGTGAGAACTTTTTGGCTTTTTTTAAGCGAGATTATCGCCGGGTTGCAGAGTTGCATGTGCAATCAGGCTGGGTGCCGCCGCATACGCGGGTGGAGTCCTTTGAGTCAGCTATTCGCAGTGTCTGTGAGCCTATCTTTGAGCGCCCTTTAAAAGAGATCTCCTTTGGGCAAACTTTGCT
>Ga0190280_1028_pt1 | contig 14089 bp, 11 predicted proteins | sample JAMX8_100Endo_L3_FD_131023 | JGI IMG/M metagenome (GOLD analysis project Ga0190280, IMG submission 131023) | Enriched cells of marine protists from Biology Centre CAS, Ceske Budejovice, Czech Republic - JAMX8_100Endo_L3 | ecosystem: Environmental > Aquatic > Marine > Unclassified | place: Czech...
CTGATGAGGTTTCTTTTTTGAAGCATTTTAAGGTGTTGATCCAGTGTTTGCATACCATGAGCTTGTCCTGTTTGTAACACAGAATAAATTTGGGCAACTTTATCTTCTCGAATTAAATTACGGATGGCAGGCGTACAACGCATAATTTCAATTGCAGCAGTCCTGCCGCCATCCATTTTTTTAATTAGATTTTGTGCGAGCACTGCTTCTAGCGATCCAGACAGCATCGATCGAATCAACTGTTTTTCTTCTCCAGGAAATACATCGATGATACGATTGATTGTTTTAGCTGCGGACGTTGTGTGTAACGTACCAAAAACCAAATGCCCTGTTTCAGCCGCAGTTAATGCTAGGCGAATCGTTTCTAGGTCGCGCATTTCTCCAACTAAAATAATATCCGGATCTTCTCGTAATGCAGAGCGTAGTGCGGTTTGAAAACTGTGTGTATGTCGATGGACTTCTCGTTGGTTGATTAGGCATTGTTTGCTTTGATGTACAAATTCTATCGGATCTTCAATTGTTATGATGTGATAGTGTTGGCTTTGGTTAATATAGTTGATCATAGCGGCCAGCGTTGTGCTTTTTCCAGAGCCGGTCGGTCCGGTTACCAAGACAAGCCCTCGGTTGAGCAGGGCAACAGTTTGATAAATCGACGGGAGTCCGAGTTGCTCAATGGTAAGTATATTGTTAGGGATCACTCTGAATACACAGCCAGTGCCTCGTACTTGCTTGAATGCGTTGACTCGAAATCTAGCAAGCCCGTCTATACTAAAAGAGAAATCGATTTCCCATTTTTTATCAAAATCTTTACGTTGTTGCTCATTCATTATACCATAGAGCATAGTTGTGGTTGATTGTTCATCAAGCACGGGCAGATCCATGATTTGAATATCTCCATCTTGTCGGAGCATTGGCGGGCAACCAACAGATAAATGCAAATCTGAGGCATTTTGTTTAACTGTTGTGCTTAGTAATTCAGCTATTTCCATAATTTTGTCCAATTGATGATAACTAATGTGTAGTATAGATCGGTATCGAGAGCTTATTAGGATAATTAATGATTGTGTGGAATTAAACCAAAGAAATAAAGATTCTGTGCGATTAATAGCAGTTAGTAAATACCAATCCATTTTAAAGATTGAGCAATTATATAAACTGGGACAACATGATTTTGCTGAGAGTTATGTGCAAGAAGCTCGTATTAAGCAACAAAATTTAGCCAATTTACCATTGATTTGGCATTATATTGGTCAAATACAATCCAATAAAGCGCGATTTATTGCTCAGAATTTTGATTGGGTGCATTCATTATCAGCGCTTAAGCAAGTTGCTTTGTTAGCCAAATTTAGGGAAGGAGATCTGCCCTTAAATGTCTGTATTCAAATTAATTGGCACCAAGAGTACACTAAATTGGGTATTCAACGAGACGTGTTATCGGATATGGTTGATACAATTGCAGAGTATCCCAATTTGAAGCTAAGAGGGCTAATGGTGTTGCCCAAACATTTAACAAAGCAATCTGCTCAGTTAGCAGCATTAGCTGAGATTGGTGCATTTTACCGGACAGTCGCATCACGATATCATTTAGATACCCTATCTATGGGAACTTCTAATGATTTTCAGTCAGCAATTGCTCATGGTGCAACAATGGTTCGTTTGGGAACAGCCATATTTGGTAAACGGGACAAACTTACATAAGTATGTTGGCGGTAACACAGACATTTGTTATGCTACACCAGCGGTAGTACACCATAACAATTTTTAAAGCGGGATACGATGTTAGAACCACTATTGAATGCCAGTATTTTTTTAATCCAAACCTTATTTCATATGTACTTAATGGTATTATTATTGCGTCTTATTTTACCATGGGTACAAGCTGATTATTATCATCCGGTGTCACAATTTGTAATTACTTTGACCGATCCACTGGTTTTACCGATTCAACGGTGGTTGCCATATATTCGTCATGTGAATGTACCAACATTAATAGTGCTCTTTTCTATCGATATTTTACAATGGGTATTGTTATGGTTGCTACGATATCAGAAGTTGCCTAATCTAAGCGGGGTATTGATTTTAAGCGTTGGTGATTTATTAGGCTTATTAATCAATTTAGAATTTTTTGCAATTATATTATTAGTCATTTTAAGCTGGGTAAATCCTTATCACCCGATTGCTATATTATTGGCTAGATTGAGTAATCCAGTATTGCAGCCGGTGCGGCGCTATGTTCCAATTATAGCTGGATTTGACATCAGTCCGGTGATTGGGTTGATAGCGTTGCAGTTATTGGGGATAGTTTTAGCGGCGCCGATTAAACACATAGGTTTTTTGTATATGTAATGTTAGGGCGATCTAGGTTTAGATCGTCGTTGGTTTAAGATTTTTACAGTCATTAGGAGAGTTTTATGTTAAAGCGAATAAAATCTGTGTGGACTATTTATTGCCAGTGGCCATTACTGCAACGTTTGTCCATATTATGTATATTGGCAGTAATTGTTTCAATTGGTTTGCGACAATTGGGTTTTTAGTGTTCGTCCATTATGCGCTTATCAAGGATTTTTAGTCCGGTTACTATTGACCAACGAACCCCCTTAGTATTAACAGGGCAAGCGCATCGCCATTTGGTTAAAGTATTGCGCTGTCGAGTTGGGCAAATGGTGATCGTATTTGATGGTTCTGGAGGTGCATATAGAGCTGAGGTGGTTGATATTAACCGAGCACAAATTGAGCTAAATATCCAAGACGGTTGTGTTGAAGCATCGGAACCGTCATTATCCATAGAGGTTGGGATTGGATTCTTGCCACCAAAGCAAATGGATTGGTTAATTCAGAAGTCGGTAGAATTAGGTGCAACACAATTGACACCGTTGTATTTGGAGCACTCAAAAATCATGCCCCAAGCTCCGTGGTCCATTGAAAAAAAAATGAACCATTGGTATGGTGTGATCACTCATGCATGTGAACAATGTGGACGTGACCGGTTGCTGTCATGTCGTCAGCCTCAGCGATTGACGGATTGGTTATCTGTTACAGATACTTATGATTGGTCCTTACAAGCCAGCCCAGATGCCCCCACATTATTGACAGCGTTAACCGGTCGTCCTCAAACGGTACGACTGATTATTGGTCCAGAAGGTGGGTTTAGTCACCAGGAATGTCAGCAGATAAAAGCCCATCATTTTGAGTCGGTGAGTTTGGGGCCGCGGATTTTAAGAGCAGAGACAGCGGTGATTGTAGCATTGAGTTTATTACAGTCTATAGCTGGTGATTATCAAGCACGAGGTACGCTATGAATGATAAGTCGTCATTTATTGTCTTAGTGGATGGTTCTTCTTATTTATATCGAGCATTTCATGCGTTACCTCCGTTAACGAATTCTCGCTCTGAACCCACAGGCGTTATTTATGGGTTTATGAATATGCTTAAAAAATTGCTGGATACCTATCAGCCAACGCATATGGCGGTTGTATTTGACGCTCCAGGCAAGAATTTTCGTCATAGGTTATACCCTGATTATAAGTCTCATCGGCCGCCAACGCCTGAAGCGTTAGTCGCGCAGTTTGAGCCGTTGTGTGACGGTATTCGGGCACTCGGTGTTTTTTGGATGTCTCGGGCAGGCATAGAGGCAGACGATATCATTGGCACCTTGGCCAAACAATTGACACCCCAGGTGTCAAATATATTGATTGTAACAGGGGATAAAGATTTTGCTCAGTTAGTCGATGATCAGATCTGTTTGGTCAATACGATGACGGATGTCACGATGGATAAAAAAGCTGTGGTGGATAAATTTGGGATCTTGCCAGAGCAGTTTGTTGATTATTTGACGTTAATTGGTGACAGTGTTGACAATATTCCAGGGATCCCTAAAGTTGGACCTAAAACAGCGGTAAAATTGCTGCAGACACATGGTTCATTGGCCGGGGTGATTGAAATGGCTGATGCTATTAGCGGTCAAGTGGGTAAAAATTTGCGAGCACATCTTGAGCGGTTACCGTTGATCAAACAGTTGGTGACGATTTGTCAAGATATGGATTTAGATATAGACTGTAGTTTAGATAAATTTTGTATTCAGCCCATTGACAGGGATGCGTTGCATGCTTGGGCTAAGCGTTGGGAGATTAAAAGTTGGCAACAGGTTTCAGTTGATGATGTGGTCAAATCGGCCACTCCAGACTATCAGCTGATCAGCGATAAAGCGACTTGGCAGGTTTGGTTCGAGCGCATAAAGCAAGCCGGTTGGTTTGCATTGGATACAGAGACCACCAGTTTGGATCCCAAAGATGCTGAATTGGTGGGATTAGCTATTGCCGTTGATGATCAAGCTGCGTATGTCCCATGTGGTCATGTTGAGGCCACAGCCCAATTGGATCGCACATGGTTGATAGAGCAAATCAACGTATTGTTGTCTGATTCACGTTATCTAGTGGTGGGACATAATTTAAAATATGATTTTAGTGTTTTAGCAAATTATGGCATAGAGATTCAATGTCAATATCGAGATACTTTATTAATGTCTTATGTTTATGCGGGTAAACAAAGTCGCCATGATTTAAACACGTTAGCACTCAAATATTTGGGTATCCAAGCGATTACTTATGAGTCTGTGGTTGGTACAGGTAGTCAACAGCGCTCTTTTGCAGACGTGTCTATTGCTGATGCAACCCCTTACGCGGCTGAAGATGCTCTTTTGACTTGGCGGTTGGCCAATTATTTTTGGGAAAACATACAAGGCTCAGAGGCTTTGGTTCGGATATGCGAAACCATTGAGTTTCCGTTGCTTATGGTGCTGATGTTTATGGAGCGCCGGGGTGTGTTAATCGATTCGGCATGTTTGCATGAGCAAAGTGTCGTGCTGGCCAACCAATTGGCTAATTTACAACAAGACGCGCATGCATTGGTGGGTATGGATTTTAATTTAAATTCACCAAAGCAATTACAAGCAATTTTATATGACACTATGAAATTGCCGATCGTTAAAAAAACTCCTAAGGGTCAACCATCAACTTCAGAAAGTGTGTTACAAGCATTGGCTTATGATTATCCATTGGCGGATTTAATTTTACGTTATCGACAGTTAAGCAAACTAAAATCTACCTATACGGATGCCTTGCCATTACAGATCAATCCTCTGACTAAACGAGTCCATACGTCTTATAACCAAGCGGTGACATCCACTGGTCGATTATCTTCGACGCAACCCAATTTACAAAATATTCCAATTCGCACCGCTCAGGGGCGAGCGGTACGCAAGGCGTTTATTGCACCCGCTAATTATATGTTGGTCTCAGCAGATTATTCACAAATCGAATTGCGAATTATGGCTCATGTTTCGCAAGATGCAGCATTGATTCGTGCATTTCAACAAGGGCTAGACATTCATCGGTTCACAGCCTCAGAAGTGTTTAATACATCTGTTGCCTCGGTTTCTGATGAGCAACGGCGACGGGCTAAGGCTATTAATTTTGGGTTGATTTATGGGATGTCTGCGTTTGGGTTAGCCAAACAATTAGGCTCCTCTCATGAAGAAGCTCAGTATTATATAGATTGTTATTTTGATCGTTATCCAGGTGTCAAATTGTACATGACTCAAATTTGTCAGCAAGCTCGTGAGCAAGGTTATATTGAAACATTATTTGGTAGACGATTGTTTTTACCCGAGATCCATGCGCAATCAATGCAACGGCGTAAGGCTGCAGAGCGAGCGGCAATCAATGCACCGTTGCAAGGTACGGCAGCGGATTTGATCAAGTTAGCGATGATTCGGATTCATCATTGGTTGCATCAAGCTGAGCCCAATGTAGCTATGATCATGCAAGTTCATGATGAATTAGTATTTGAAGTGCCCACTGATCGGTTGGCAGAATTTATTCCAGCTGTAAAAGCGCAAATGATAGCTATCACAGATTGGTCTGTGCCATTAGATGTTCAAATTTGGTCTGGGCTCAACTGGGATGAAGCGCACTAGTGTTTGGTGTTTAAACATTTTTTATTTGTAGTTTTTTGGTGATAGCTATACAAGTATGTGGGATAGGATGGGAACAAAACGAGATCGTTTGTTATCTTCTGTAGCCCAATTGTTTACAGTTGTGTTATCTCTTGCCAATAGATCGTAATTCAATGCTGGTCATTCTTCGCTGGTTGATGAGTGCAACAAGTATTCAATATTTACTAACTTAGCAATGCAATGAATTTATAATGAACAAGTACAGCAATTCTAATTAAGTTGATCGGCACATCCATGATGTCTGATGCATTTAATGCTTGCATAAAAATAGTTTTTAGTCAAAATAGAGGTTAAAGTTGATGGTTTAAAACACGTGGTGTCAACTCCAATGTTTTTTTCCTATATTAGTGGTTTTAAAATAATCGATAATTGTTAAAATTGAACTGAGTCACCGAAATTGTTACACTATGTTCGAATTAAGTTCGACTATTTTAATTGTTTTAGAATAAGATGATTGAAATAAAATAGTAAATGTGGTAAATCGGGAGCTGTACTTTTGCTAGAAGGAAACGATGTTATGCTTAATCTAAATGGAATCTTTGCTAAGAGAGTTCTTGGCAAACAAAGTGAGAAAATTCAATCAAATCTGTACACTTTTTATAATAATACTCTCAAACTTCCAGATCTTATTGATGAGCATAAAATAGAGACTGTGCGTACGTTAGTCGAGACCTTACCTGCTCAAGAAATTTATGGTCATTTTTATGACCATCAGCATTATTTAAATGCATTAAAAATCTTAGAAAATTCAACCAATGAAACAGAGCATCGATTGTTGTTTTTTGAACAACAAATTTTGCCCGAGTTATATCGTTCCCAGCGATTATTAGATGTTGGTACGGGTAATGGTAAATTGCATAATTTAATGTTTAACCAATTTGAAGATATCACTGTAGTCAACAAAGAGCAGTCTTTAATTAAACAATCAACCACCATAGAGCAGGCACTAAAAAATTATCGTTGTATTCATTCTGAAATAGAAGACGCAGAGCTGTCTGAAGATTATTATGATTTGGCCGTGTTATCCCACGTGTTGTATTACGTTGAGCAACAAAAACATTTTCATTGTATAGAAAAAATGTTCAAATCTTTACGCCGAGGCGGCAAGTTGGTTATTGTACTGACTACCGATTTGGATAAATCTAATTTGGCTTATCGTTTTCAAGGTCGTCTCCCTAATGTTGGTAATATTATCCAGAGAATTGTTCATGAGTTGCCTGCAAAAATTGAGCATCATGCAACCGATATTGCATTTGTTTCTAATGATATGAAGCCTATGATGTGTATCGCTGGTATTATTTTACACGATGGTCATACGTATGCGATTCGAGAGCAATTGGAAGAATACCTTGCTACGGTTAAGAAAAATAAAAAGCCTTATTATAGAATCTATGCCAAGCAAAACTACATTATTTTAACTAAATTGTGAGTTTATCTAACGTTTTTGACTATTATTATTTTCGGCTAAGTCAGCAAGAACGGCCCTATAAACTATTTGGTTGGTTTGGTGTCATTACCTATCCCTTGTATCATTTTCTTTGGGGTGTGATTTATCAAGAGTCTGGCGTTTCAACTGATATTGGCTTAAGATTAATTGCCACTTTATTGTGTACCTTATTAGTCTTTGTAGAACAGTGGCCGAAAGCACTTAGACAGTTTTTGCCCATTTTTTGGTATATTACTATTTTGTACTGTTTGCCTTTTCTATTTTCGTTCTTTTTAATGGAGGGAGGGATCACCTGTTCCGATTTAATCAATAGCTCCACTATATTATTTCTTACCTTATTACTACTCAATCCCTATGAAGCATTAATCATTATGCTGATTGGTGGTTTTTTAGGTTGGCTGTTGCATCGAGCGATGTATCAAAATACTGTGGTTCTGTACGAATTGGAGCCATCTGTATTAATTTCTTGCATTAGTTTTTTTCTCTTTGCTTGGATATTTTCTTTTAGTCGAAATAAAATTTTGAAAGCTAAAGTTGATGGGATGCGCTCTATCAGTGGGGTGATTGCTCATGAATTAAGAACGCCACTGACTTCGATTAAGCAAACAGCTCACATTTTAAATGAAAAATTACCAGTTATTTTAGAGAAAAATATTCATGCTGAAGGACCCTCACAACAGTATGCTAAATCTGAAAAAAATTATTTAAAAAAGTTATTGATGGCCGCTAGAAATATTGAAACCGAATCTAAATACTCATTGACTATCATCGATATGTTATTGGTTAATCTGGGGAATCAATACCCGTATCATAAAGATTATGTTTATGCGACTGAAACCTTGTTCGATGCTATTAATCGTTATCCGTTTCGAGATAAGATAGAACGAGCATTGATTGAGGTGGATATGCACAGAGGCAAGGATTTTGTGTATTATGGTAATTCGATGTTGTTACAACATGTAGTATTTAATTTGATTAAAAACGCGATTTATGAAATAAAGAAGCAAAATAAGGGTTGTATCAAAATTTGGCTAGAGAACCATTTCAAATATAATGAGCTACATGTTTACAATGATGCCAGTGGGATTGACGAGGAAAATTATGATAAAATTTTCCAAAGATTTTATACGAGTCGACGTAATAGCAGTGGTCTGGGGTTGTACATTTGTAAAATTATTATGCATGAGATGAAAGGTGATATCTTTTTTAACACCGATCACAGCAGATATGTAGAATTTGTTGTACAATTACCTAAAGTTACTATGATTTCCGAAGGGAGCAAAGAACATGAATTTTGATTATTCTCCGGTGATTTATCACCCAAGCACCGTGGTGTTTATTGATGACAATGAAAGTTTTTTGAACAGTTTGTCGTTGATTGAGGGCGATTATATCCCTAAATTATTTACTAAAACAAGCGCTGCATTAAAGACGATTGATGCGCCTTATCAATTCGATATCATCCATATGTTTGAGCGATGTTTGAATTTAGATGATAGTAATCCCCTATTAAATTCAGAAATGGTTGAGATTGATATGTCCAATATTTATCGACATGTTTATGATAAACATCGATTTGATATTGTCTCTACTATTGTGGTGGATTACGATATGCCAGAGATTAATGGATTAGACTTTTTAAGAAAAGTGAAAAACCAAGCGGTTAAAAAAATATTGCTGACTGGGGCTGCTGATGAAAAAATTGGTTTGGAGGCATTCAATGAGGGGATTATTGATAAATTTATATTTAAAACCAGCGATGGGTTAAATCAGCTAAAGAGCAGTATTTTGGCATGCCAAAGACAATATTTTATTGGTCTGTTTAGTGAGTTTAACAAGGTTTTATCAAAACAAGGTGGTCGACTTCTTGGCAGTAATATCCATTTGGATATTTTAAACCAATATTTTTCTAATATGGATTTGTGTGAGTTGTATTTGTTAAATAAGCATCGCAGTTATTTATTTTTAGATAGAGCGGGACAACCATATTGGATGTTTTGGTTAGATCAAGAAGATATCAATATGTATTATGATTTGGCTGTCGATAGTCATGCAAATTCAGAGATATTAAGCATTTTGAAATCAGGTAATAAAATTCCAATATTTTATGATCAGGATATTGTCGATACGATATCTGGTGATCAATGGTATGAATATTTACGAGATGCAAAAAAAGTTAAAATTGGTCCCAAAGACTACTATTATACGATTATTGCCGATCAGACATTTAACTTAGAAACAGATAAAATTAACTCATTTGAGTCTATTGAATAGTCTTTAGGTAAATAACTTTAATATCGGCAGTTGTGGATTACTATAATAGGCTAAAAATGCGCCGCCACCGGTTGAGATATGAGATAATTTTGAGGCAAGATTAAATCGCTGAATCGCCGCTAGCGTATCACCACCGCCGGCAATGGTATAAGCGTTACTCTCACTGATAGTGGTGCCAAGGGCATGGGTGCCTTGAGCAAATTTGGCATGCTCAAAAACGCCCATCGGGCCATTCCAAATGATGGTTTCAGCGTTGGTCAATGCGGTTTGAAATAATTGAATAGTTTGAGGTCCAATATCTAATATTTTTTCATGAGGTTCAATATCGGCTCGGGTACAAGTTCGAGTGGTTGCTGCTGGACTGCAGGTCGTGGCCACGATGGTATCGATTGGTAATAATAATTGGCAGCCTTGAGATAGTGCCGATTGATACAAAGTATTCGCCAGTGATAACAAGGTGGGTTCATAAATCGATGTCCCTATAGGATAACCTTGAGATTTTAAAAAGGTGTTGGCCATCCCGCCCCCAATGATGAGGGTGTTGACTTTTGCAATGAGTGCTTCTAACAGTGGTATTTTCGTAGAGATTTTAGCGCCACCAATAATTGCTGTCGTCGTGTTAGGGGGTTGTTGTAATATATGATCTAAAGCCTTGAGTTCGCGTACCACGGTTTGGCCCAAATAAGCTTTGGGTGCATGTTGAGCTAATCCATAAGTCGATGCATGATGACGATGAATCGTTGCAAACGCATCCATAATAAAAATATCGCAATGATTGGCAAATTGTTTCGCGAGTATTTGAGAGTTTGTCGTCTCTCCCGGCAGTAGACGGACATTTTCATACAATGTTAAATAGTCAGTTGATAAACGATGATTGGTAGAAAACCAGTGTTTGCAGAAGCGTACTGGATAATTCAGTAATCGCTGCAATCTTGTTGCAATCGGCGCTAGGGTTTGATTGGGGGTTAATGTTGTACCAGGTCGTCCTAAGTGAGCGATGATAGCGATTTTTGCCCGCGCTTTGATCGCTTGTTGAATGGTTGGTATCGCCGCTCGGATCCGGGTATCATCGATGATTTGGCCATCGGCCATCGGTACATCTAGATCTGCTCGAATCCATACTCGTTGTTTAGTTAATGCATGGGATTGAATCGCTGAGATCATTGGCTTGAATGCGCCCAAGCTAAAGCAGTATCGAGCATCCGATTGGCAAATCCCCATTCGTTATCATACCAGGCTAATAGTTTCACCAAATTGCCTTGTACCTTAGTCAGTGTTAAATCGACAATGGCAGAGGCCGGGTGATGATTAAAATCGCAAGATACCAATGGTAAGGTATTAATCGCTAAAATGCCTGCTAAGTCATGAGCTGCGGCATCACTCAGGAGTTGATTGACGTGCTCAACTGTAGTTGGTTGACTGGCTTTGAAAGTAAAATCAACGATAGATACATTGGGGATAGGGACGCGAATGGCATACCCATCAAGTTTGCCAGCCAATTGGGGTAAAACGTCCCCCACTGCTGAGGCTGCCCCTGTTCGAGTTGGGATCATCGATAAGTTTGCTGCTCGTGCTCTGCGTAAATCGGTATGGCAACTGTCCGTTAGTACTTGATCGTTGGTATAGGCATGAATCGTATTCATCAATCCTTCTTCAATCCCAAGTTGCTCATGCAATACTTTCGCTATGGGAGCTAAACAATTGGTGGTACACGAGGCATTGGAGATAATACGCTGCGTTTGGTTGAGAGTCTTGTGATTAACACCATAAACAATGGTGGCATCGACTGTTTTATCTGCAGGTGCTGAAATCAGTACTTTGTTGGCGCCTGCATCTAGATGGGCTTGTGTTGTGGCTCGAGTTTTAAATTGGCCGGTACATTCAAAAACAATATCGACTTGATTGGCATGCCAAGGGATCTGACTAGGATTGGTTGCTCGGTGGGTTGAAATGACATCTTCAGCAATCGTTAAGGTCGTTTGGTTGGCTGTGACTGGGTAAGCCAAAGGTCCGTGAATTGAGTCGTATTGCAATAGATGGGCATAAGTATCGCAGTGTCCTGGGGCATTGATAGCAACCAGCTGCAATTGATCGCGATATGATCGTTCATAAAGTGCCCGAACAATATTTCGACCAATTCGACCAAACCCGTTAATGCCTATGCGAATCATAAGTACTCCTATTTGAATAATGTGTTAGATGAGGCGTTGAGCTGTGTCAACGATATGCTGAATGGTTAAATGGAACCATTGATAAATTGTCCGATAAGGCGCAGATTCACCAAATTTATCAAGCCCGATAACCTGATCGGCTGAGGTGGTGTATTGATACCAATAATGCGGGGTGCCTGCTTCAACAAACAGTCGAGGCACGTGGGTTGGTAACACACGCTGTTGATAAACGAGTGGTTGTTGATTGAAGGTGTCTGGTGATGGCATTGAGATAACTTGTACGCGACGGCCTAATTGCCGAAGTCGCTCGGCTGCATCGGTAACTAATGCAACTTCAGAACCCGTTGCAACTAAAACCAGCTCTGGTTTTGCACTTGATTGTAATATGTAACCGCCATGGTGGATTTGTTCTATGGTTGTTTGATCTCTAGTTTGAGCTGGTAACGCTTGCCTAGATAATAAAAGTGCTGTGGGACCATCGGTGCGTTCAACTGCATGCTGCCAAGCGACAATGGTCTCAGTGATGTCGCAGGGGCGCCAGGTTGACATATTAGGAGTCATGCGCAGCATATTGATGTGCTCAATTGGCTGATGAGTTGGGCCATCTTCGCCCAGGCCAATAGAGTCGTGGGTGTAAATCAGAATAACTCGTTGTTTCATTAATGCAGCCATCCGGACAGCATTACGGGCGTAATCCATAAATACTAAAAATGTTCCAACCATAGGGATGAGCCCGCCATGTAAGGCAATCCCATTGGCAATTGCAGTCATCGCAAATTCTCGTACACCATAATGGATGTATGAGTGCTGAGGGGATAACGTGCTGTAGGGTTTGGCGGTTTGCCAAGCCGTTAGGTTCGACTCGGTTAGATCTGCAGAGCCTGCTAACAGAGGTAATTTGGGAGCCAATGCATCGAGACATATTTGTGATGCTTTGCGGGTGGCCAATGGTTGTGTTGATGACGACCATTGGTGCAGTAAATCTTGAATATCTGTGGACCAGTTTGTAGGTAATTGTTCATGTAAATGAGACATTAGGGCAGTGTAGTCATCTGGGTAATCGTGCTGATATTGGTGTAATTGATTTGTCCAATGTGTTTCCCATTGTTGTCCTTGGGGACGTTTATCCCAAGCTTGGTAGATAGCTTGAGGGATCACAAATGGTTGATGTGTCCACTGCAGTTGTTTGCGTGTGTTGGCTGTTGCTGCACTGCCTACGGGTGCGCCATGTACTCGTGCACTGCCAGCCAGCTCGGGGATCCCAAAGCCAATGGTCGTTTGACAGCACAATAAACTTGGTTGATTAGGATGTGCTTGAGCAATTTGAATGGCTTGGATTATCGCTTGAGCATCATGGCCATCGATGGTTGGTAATACATGCCAGCCATAGGCTTGAAATCGAGCTGGCGTATCTTCTTGAAACCACCCTTTTGTTGGCCCATCAATAGAAATGTGGTTGTCATCATATAAAACGATTAATTTCCCCAAGCCGAGCACGCTGGCTAATGAAGCAGCTTCATGAGAGATGCCTTCCATTAAGCAGCCATCGCCAACCAAAGCATACGTATGATGATCGATAATCGTGTTATCCGGTTTGTTAAATTTAGCCGCCAAATGTTTTTCTGTAATCGCCATGCCTACTGCATTGGCTAAGCCTTGTCCAAGTGGCCCTGTGGTTGCTTCAACACCAGGGGTTAGGTGCACTTCAGGATGCCCTGGTGTCTTACTGTGTAATTGTCGAAATGATTTTAGATCATCAATATTAAGATCATAACCAGATAAGTGAAGCGCTGCGTATAAAAGCATCGATCCATGGCCATTGGATACCACTAATCGGTCACGATTAAACCATTTAGGATTGCTTGGATTATGACGTAGAAAATCATTCCATAGCACTTCGGCAATATCGGCCATGCCAAGAGGCATCCCTGGATGGCCAGAATGGGCTTGTTCAATGGCATCAATGGCTAAAAAACGAATAGCGTTAGCCAGTGTTTTGCGTGTGGGCACTGTTTTTTTCCTAAAATTGAATTGCAGCCGTGATTTTGGCCTAATTTGCACAAAATGTGAAGCGAAACTTCCTAAATTGAATATAATTTCAACTAATTGTAGATTTGTTACTCTAATCCATGCCTGAGACTATCGATATATGATCTATACTGTTTAGATATAATGTTCGATGGA
>Ga0190280_1030_pt1 | contig 13742 bp, 10 predicted proteins | sample JAMX8_100Endo_L3_FD_131023 | JGI IMG/M metagenome (GOLD analysis project Ga0190280, IMG submission 131023) | Enriched cells of marine protists from Biology Centre CAS, Ceske Budejovice, Czech Republic - JAMX8_100Endo_L3 | ecosystem: Environmental > Aquatic > Marine > Unclassified | place: Czech...
AAATCACGATTTTGTTGATAATTCTGTAGTTTATCATCACAAAATTTTGTTAACCGGCGTTTGGCCTCTAGCTCACCAGGAGGCCAATTTGATTGCGGCAATTGACTCACAATATGTTCAACACTAGAAGGTATCGGCTCTGGCAAGATAGTAGATTGAAACACTTTATGGCATGACTGATTCACTCGCCAAGCTTGAAGCTCATTAGCAATTCTAAGCCAATTATTCTTAAACGGAGTAAAGACCTGCAATGGAGTATTTTGTTTACTCAACACCTGGCCTGGAGCCAGTATTAACTGGTCATCAAATGTATAAATATTTACCTGAGACTGTAACTGCTTTTGCACACTTTTATCGCGCTTACATTCATCCAGTGCATACTCACAATTAAAAAATAGTGCATCGATCTGATGTTGTTTGCATATATCTTGTAAGACATTAGGACAGTCGGTAAAATTTGGGACCGTTCGAATCAGTAAAGGGACCCCTTGTTTCCATAATTGATCTGATAATACTTGTAGATTATTCAACAAAAATTCAATTTTGCAAGCGGCGACAGCATGCCGTTGCCATGTCTGGGGCGTTAAAATAAAAACAGCTAACAATACATCTGATACACGCATTGCTTCAAGCAATGCTACATTATCGGTGACTCTTAAATCAACTCTAAACCAATGAAGACTACGCATTATTAGTACCAAACTGTAAAAATTTAAATCATGGCATCAACCAAACAATCAAGTCAAACAGCTTTATTATAATACACTAATTTGATTAAAAAATATCTTTTCAAGACATTATAACGTTGACTGAGTAATATTAAAAATTATATAGGCATGATATATCCTGGCTAAATAACTATTGGACACCACAAATTATGATATCAAATCAACAATATTGAGTATAAAAATCTATTATTGTGTATTTATTATATTCATTGTCATAAACAATTTGCCTATTTTAACATACATCAACATATTAAATGTGGTCCAATAGGCATTTAGAGACTTGCCAGACAATACAATACTAATGTAGAATTAATGCCTTATTGTTTGAAATTTAGTCAATTTTACAGTAAAAATTAAACAAATATTATCCTAAATAATTGCCCATGAAACATATAGTATGAAAAAGCAAAACGAAAACTTAAATAAATTAATTAACTTATTAAGTGACGGGAAGTTTCATGATGGCAGTACGATGGGAGCTGCACTTGGGATCACAAGAAGTGCGATTTGGAAAATTGTGAAACGACTACAAGATTATGGAGTCAACATCACATCAGATTTAACCAAAGGTTATCGCCTAGAACAGCCCATGACATTGTATGATAAGCATAAAATCTATAATGCATTGCCAATCAGTGAGAAAAAGAGCTATGAACTTGATGTATTTGAATCACTGAACTCAACGAATGATTACCTAAAAACACTGAGATTTAAAACTAATAAGATTTGTCTTGCTGAGTTACAAACACAAGGGAAAGGCAGATTTTCAAGAACTTGGTATTCACCTTTTGGAGATAATATTTATCTTTCTATCAGCATGTCATTCAATCAAGATATTAGTGAGCTTTCAGGGCTCAGTTTGGTAATAAGCTTAGCAGTATTAAACACGATTGAGCAATTTTATGCTTCAAAAAATTTATCAATTAAATGGCCTAATGATGTTTTATTAAACGGAAAAAAAATAGCAGGGATTTTAATTGAAGGGGACAGTGAAGTACATGGATGCTGCAAATTAATTATTGGTATTGGGCTCAACGTTAATATGACCGATAAAAAAGCTAATCAGCATGCTAATCATTGGACCTCGATCAAATTAGCCACGAAAAAAAATATAGATAAAAACCAGATAACTGCATCACTGCTTAATAATCTTTTCAAATATATCAAAAAATTTCAAGATACTGGCTTTGGTTATTTTCAGTCTGAGTGGAAAAAATATGATTATTTGTATGGCCAAGAGATCACCATCACTAATGGCAAAAAAAGAACGCACGGTATTTGTCGTGGTGTTAATAATCAAGGATATTTACAAGTCGAAAAAAGTGACGGAACAAATGTTCAATATTTATCAGGGGATACCTCCCTTAATCATCACTCTTAAAATAACTGAAATCTATAAATTTTTCTGGCGGCTGGTCGTATGGGACCACACCCAAGCAAGGAATAGCCAGCCACTGATTTAATGTTTTAATATTCATATCCAAATAAGGCATGCTCGGTGTAATACAATTACCGATCCACCCTATAACATCGAGACCACTTTGCTGAATACTACGTACAGTCAAAATAGCATGATTTAAACAACCCAGTTTCATCCCAACCACTAAAATTATCTTAGGTGCCAATAGCCGAACAAAATCTGCCATACATTCGTTCTCATTAATGGGGACCGACCATCCGCCAACCCCTTCAATCACAACAGCATCTGATGCTTTTTGAGTGGTGACACGCAAGCGATGATAAAGCATACGAGCATGAAGGGGTTTTTGTACAATTTCAGTAGCAATATTTGGTGACGTCGGATCAGGCAATATGAATGGGTTAACACAAGAATAAGGTAATGCAACAGAAGCTGCAGCTTGTAATTGTAATGCATCGTCATTACACGGTAATGTTGTATTAGCAGCATAACCAGTTGCAATAGGTTTTAAACCTATCGTTTGATAACCTAAATGATTAAATCCCCGAAGCAATCCCGAAGTAATATAAGTTTTTCCTATATCTGTATCAGTGCCTGTGACAAACAATAATAAAGGAGTCTTCATCACTTCCTCACAAAAAACAGTGATATATCATACTTAAGCGGAATATTATCTTGCCATTGATGACACAAAAAATAATTATCTAAATCTTTAATAAAATTTTTAGACAGCTTATTTGCTTTATGATGTTTCACAAACATTGTCCCTGTTTGTTTAAAAGAATTAAATAATGCCAATGTGTTTTTAAAATATTTAGTATAAGAAAAACGCTTGCTCGACACAATTTCAAAGTCATGCAAATAATGCCTTATGGCTGATTCTGACAAAAAATTGTTAAATAATTCACAATGTCTTATTTGCCTAGCTGCTTCTTTTATTTCGACAAAACAATGGTCATTGGGCATAGCCAATACCAACCAACCACCGTGGGCTAAAATTCGATTAATTTCACTAAATGTTTTTTGATAATTAAAACTCCACTGAAGACTCATGTTAGAAAAAATCAAATTTATAGTGCCGTCTATAAATGGCATTTGATCAAAATCCGCCAAAATACATGTGCTATTTTTGAGCAATCGCTGCCTAGCTAATGCCAATAGCTTCTCAGAAAAATCTATCGCGAAAAATTTTTTATATTTAATTTTTCTCTGCAACTGTAAAGTTGTAATCCCTGTACCACATCCAATATCCAGCACGTTATTGAATGTATGATGCTTCTTAATTAAATTAATTAAAGCTAAAGCAGATTGCATTTGCACATCACAGAATAAATCATAGGTCAACGCCGATTTATTGAATGCCTGTTGAATACCACTTTTTTCAGCACAAAATTCCATTAAATTTGCTCAACAAAAGTATGTATTATATTTGTTAGAAATTCAGTGTGGGTTATAATCAGTCCATGTCCTGCATCTTCAAGAACAGTTGTGTTGTTTAGCATGTTTAGCTGCCGCTCGGTTGCAATTGGGACAATAGCATCACGTGCTCCAAATACATGTAACGATGGGATAGCTAATGTTAACAAATGGTAACTTAAATCAAGTTCAGTAAGCATCATCAAATAATCAATAAAATTTTCATCTCTACATAATGCATTTAACGAACAACGCTTGATATCATGCACATGATATGGAAAGGTAATCCATGAAATAAATTTTTTCATTAAATTCACCATATCTGTCTCTGCCAATTTTATAAAATTATCTAGTTTGTCTTGAGCAATGCCTGGCCAGAACTGATTGGCTCTAAATCGGGGCGTAGAGGCCAGGGTTATCAATCCGATAATTTGGTCTGGATAGCATTGACAGAGATTTATAGCAAATAATCCGCCCAAAGACCAGCCACATACAATAGATTGCTCTGGTATGTGTTGTATTATCTGATCGGTGACATACTGTAAAGATAATAGTGGGTTTACAAATTTATTAATATTTGTTAATGATGGGTACTGGATTAATGTTACCGATCCGTTAAAATTTAAGCTTTCAATCAATGGATTAAAAACAGTCACGTCAATACCTAGACCAGATAAGAAAACAATAGATTTGATATTTTTCTTCCCAAAACTCATAAGCTGTACTGTTTTAAGCATTTGATAAGTTTCATAATATCTTGCTTGCTATGGTGGTAATTCAAGGAAATTCTAATTCTTGCGGTATTCGGTGGCACAGTAGGTGGACGAATTGCAGCAACCCATATCCCAGCATTGATTAGTTGCTCATAGAGATGCATTAATTTTTTATTATCGTTGATAGCTATCACTTTGATAGGTGTTTCATGAACCACACATGGTAAATCTAATGTGGTGATAGCTGTGTTAAAATAATCAATATTTTCACATAATTTTTCTCTTCTCCAAGTTTCAGTATGTAATATTTGTAACGCTTGTAGGGTTGCATAAGGCATAATAGGTGGCAATGCTGTACTATAAATATAACTTCTAGTAAACTGTCTGAGTGCGTCCATTAAATCACAAGGTCCTGAAACGATAGCACCATAACTACCCATGGCTTTCCCAAGCGGAGTTACTAATACAGAGATATCTGTTTCAGTCATCTGAGATTGTTCACATATACCTTTACCGGTTGCACCGAGCACACCAATCCCATGCGCATCATCCACAACCAGCACAGCATTATTTTTAGCAATTTTTTGTAATTCCACTATATCAGTAATATCACCATCCATACTAAAAACACTTTCAGTAACAATAATCTTATTATCAGCACTATTCTCTGAAATATTTGTACGTAAAAAATTCATATCTTGATGAGGATATCTACAATATTTTGCTTTAGATAATAACACTCCATCAACGATAGACGCATGACATAATCTATCCAAAAAAACATATGAATCTTTATTAGCTAAAGTAGAGAATATGCCCACATTGGCAAGATAGCCTGAACCAAATAAAATAGCACACGATCTATTTAAAAATTGAGCAAATTGGTGCTCCAACTCTTGATGTATTTGGTAATAGCCCGATACCAGTGGCGATGCGGCACTACCGAATCCAAATTGATTGGCTCCATCAATCAAAGCTTCTTTTATTCGTTGGCTCGTTCGGATCCCTAAATAATCATTTGATGTAAAATTAATTAAACACTGTTTATTCAATAAAACCTCTCTTTCCGAAAGATTATCGATTGCATGCCATGATCTGATTAAATGTCTGTCTTTATAAGCACGAATTTTAGAATCGATCACACGATGGTACACGATACAAACCTTCTTATTGACACTGAAGCCCAAGTTTGGTAAACATTTGTTTGTCCTGGTGCATACTAACATTTTTAGCAGTTAACAATTCATCGCCTAAAAAAATCGAATTAGCACCACAAATAAAACAAAGTATTTGCATTTCTTCAGACATACTATCTCGGCCAGCTGAGACTCTAACAACCGAATGTGGCATAATAATTCTAGCCACTGCAATTACTCGAATAAATTCTAAATTATCAATTTCTGGACAATCTTGTAATGGAGTCCCTTGCACTGCGATCAAACGATTAATCGGGACACTCTCAGGATGTTTACGTAAATTTGCCAATTGTAATAATAAATTGATGCGATCTTGTCTAGATTCTCCCATACCAACAATCCCACCACAACAAACTTTTAGACCAGCCGTCTGTACATGATCTAATGTTACTAATCTATCTTGATAAGTACGAGTTGTGATAATATTTTTATAATATTCAGGCGATGTATCTAAATTATGATTGTAATAGTCTAAACCGGCTTGTTTTAGTGCGATAGCTTGTTGGGAAGAAATAGAGCCCAATGTTACACAAGTTTCTAATCCTATCTGATGCACTAACTCGACCATTTGCAAAATCGTCTCAAAATCTTTCTCTGGCGGATATTTCCAAGCTGCACCCATACAAAAACGAGACGCCCCATTTTTTTTTGCAGATTCCGCTCTACGCTTTACCTCACTAATGGCTAATAATTTATGTCGCTCAACATCTGTTGAATAATGACCACTCTGCGGACAATAGGCACAATCTTCTGGACAGCTGCCTGTTTTAACGCTACACAACACACTTAATTGCATTTGATTGAGCGAAAAATTTTTAACATGGATTGCCTGTGCTTTATATTGTAGTTCTAAAAATGGCAAATTGAATAAATTTTCAATAGTTTGATAAGTTATTGTCATATTATTTTTCTTTAACGCTGTCATGAGATCCTCTATTCTGATCACAAATTTATTGTTTAGGGAAAAAGTATCTGCTAGAATTCAATCATTGTCAACCATATATTTAATATAGGTTGACGAACAATAGGGCACATAGATAAATAAGGCAGAAAAAATTTGGACCAAATGATTCAAAAAGATCTACAGCATATATGGCATCCTTGTACACAAATGAAAGATCACCAATCCTATGGCCCCATACCAGTCAGATCAGCTAGTGGATCGTATATAACATTGAGCAACGATCACAAATTAATCGATGCGATTGCGAGTTGGTGGTGCAAATCTTTAGGTCATGGTCATCCCCGCTTAAAACGAGCCATCGAAACACAAATCAATCAATTTGAACATGTGCTCTTAGCTAACACCACCAATAACACCATCATAGCACTGTCAGAGAAACTCACACAATTGACTGATAGCTTAAACAAAGTATTTTATACAGGTGATGGCGCATCAGCCATTGAAGTTGCACTAAAAATGAGTATACACAGCAGAGTACTGACTGGGCAAAAATCTAAAAATAAGTTTGTAAAACTTAAACATGGATACCATGGAGACACCTGCGGTGCAATGAGTGTCAGTGATGTTGATATATTTAAAACACCTTATCACAATATATTATTCACGTCTTACACATTGGAACATATTCCTTATGTAACAGGACCGGAAGATCCGTTATGGACAGATGCTGATACCTATTGGCAACATACCGTTAAACAATTAGATCAATTATCCGAGCAATTAACCGGAATTATTGTAGAGCCCATCGTGCAAGGTGCCGGTGGTATGCATGTATACAGCAAACATTTTCTTCAACAACTGAGTCAATGGGCTCGTATGCATGATGTTCATTTAATCGCCGATGAAATTATGACTGGGATTGGTCGCACGGGAGACATGCTTGCCTGTCATCACGCTGATATTGAACCAGATTTTTTATGCCTCTCAAAAGGTCTCACCTCTGGGTGGATGCCATTCAGTGCAGTCCTGACTTCAGATAAAATATATGAATTATTTTATGATGATTATGAAACAGGCAAAGCATTTCTTCATTCTCATACATATTGTGGCAATGCTCTGGCAGCAGCAATTGCGTTAGAAACACTGACTATTATTGAAACTGAAAACATCTGTGATTATGTTAAAAAATTATCTCCTATTTTACTACAATTGATGCAAGAACTTGCAGCAGAAACCGGTCGATTATCTAATATCCGCCACATGGGGGCTATTGTAGCAGCTGATCTAGCGACTCATCCAAACCATCACAGAATTGGATTTATGCTATCACAGCAAGCTATCCAATTTGGTGCATTACTCAGACCAATTGGTAACACGTTATATTGGCTACCACCGTTAAATGTCAGCCTAGATACTCTAGTACAATTAAAAGACATTACCAAACAATCTATTGAACAGATCTATAAATGATTTAATAATTATTAATAACATTGCGACTTAAGCAACCACCCTTGACTAGCTGCTTAAGCAGCTAGTCAAGGACATAATGTTTATAACTTAGCTAAAACAACCATAAACAGGAACTGTATGTCGACCATTTTTAACGCGATCAATAATCCCAATTTGCATGGCAGGAGAATCTACAACACAATCGATATGGACTGTACGTTGAGGTTCAAAAATGGTAACGTGCAAAATATTATCACTAGGCCAACTAATTTCTTTATGGGCTCCCATATACCCTAATCGAACCTCATTTGCATCTATATGTTCAAGAAATTTAATCTTAACATTAGCGCTTAATTGGCTGGTGATAACCATTCCCATTTTAGCAGACCACGAATAGCTACTAGCACCAATCAATAAAATTAATGTACATAATTTAAACTTAAAACTCATCTTTTCACCTAAAATGTTATAATTTAATCAAGAAGACTAGATTTTAATCTAATTGTACAAAAAAGCAAGGCTTTTTTTACCTAAAAAAGATAATATTAAACCTTTTTGATAATTATTAAACACTAATTAGGTGTAAAAAACATCCGTAATAGTTACGAAATAATGTATTGATTAAATATAAAGCATATACTACTGTGGTTTGGGATTATTGGATAAAAATAGTACATCTTCCCGCTGCCCCAATATATCTTGCAAAACACGAACTTGTGGAGAATCAAATTGATGAGTAGTACAAATTTTTTCAACTAACTCGGCCATCGGCTGGATTTGATCCACTGAAAATAAATATTCATCAACATCATTAGTTTCAACCCAACGCTCAATAGAATGTTCCAAATATTCTAATAGTTTTTGACTATCATTTAACAATTCTAATGATTCTGTGAAAATTTGTTGGCAAGGACCTAGACTTTCTTTACCATATTGAGAGGCCTCCATGTTTTTTTGTTCTTCTCTAATCATAGACTCAGAAGAGGCTAATAACATGAACATCAATTTTTGTTTCTCCAATTCTATCGGGATTACTTCTTTTGAAAAAGCCTTTCTTCGCTGTTGAATATGTTGAAAAAAAGATGTTGATAACTTATCTTTTTCATGCCAGCTTGTTATTTGTTTAACTAATGATTGAACAGGTGAATGAGCTTTTGTATTATTCAAATTACTCTTTTTAAAATTAGAAATACTTTGTAGTAAATCTGATCTACCAACCTGCTTTGGCTTGTCAACACTAAGTGGTTTTTTATTAGGGTCAATAATTGGCGGATTTGGAATAATAGATTTTTGGCTTACCTCACTTAATTGAGATAAAGCATCAGGCTCTGAAGTTTTTAATTCCATTGTTGTATCCATTTTAATGGCTTTGGACACAGTAACATCACGCTGACTTAATAAATCACCAAATTTATTTTGCCATGTTAAATCAATGTTTTGATGTTTATATATTTCTGGTAATAATTTTGCCAACTCTATCAGATCGTCTTGCTTTGTTACGTAATGTTTCTCCTCTTGCATGGTTTCAATTTCTTCCGGTTCATACCAATCATCTTCTTGATCTAAAGCAATATTAGAAACATGCTCTAGATTAACCCAACGATCTAATGATTCGCCTAATCGTGTAACAAGCGCTGATGGATCCTGAACTAAAGCCAATGCTTCTTGGCTAATTATTTGACAATCTTCTAATATTGGTCGCTGCTCTGGAGTACTTTGACTCATTTGTCTATTGATGTAATCTTGCATTACTGCAATCGATTCAGGAGACAATGATAATAAAACAAGCATGAACTTATCTTTCATCATATTTAATTTGGCCGTTATCTCTGCTGTTCGTTCGTCAGCAGATTGTATTTGATGAATCAGTTGTGTCTGTAAATTTTCAGGCCCCTGAGTACTCATGGAACACATCGATTCAATTAATTGCTGGGCTTTGGCACTGCGAATGGCCGGCTTTTTATGCTGCTTAATTTGATCTAAGAATGATTTTTTCTTAGGTTGTGATTTAGTATTTAATGTTTTAATGGTTGGAATTGGCGGTGCTGTTGGGATATGCGTTTGCTTAGATAAGGATTCGGGTTGAATTGGTTTTTCAACTAAGGATTCATCTACGGAAGCAATATCTGATGGCAACTCGCTCTCATTAATTTTTGGGGTTGTCGATGCTTTAGTTGGCTCTTTGATTTGAACGCTTTGAGCATCAAGAGCAGGCGACTCATCAACTATCTCATTGACTTTTGAAGTTGTTGTTGGCTGAACTACTTTTTTTGTTGAGACCCTTTGAGCCCCAAGACCAAGTGGCTCATCAACTGTTGTACTAACTTTTGGGACAGTCTGCGCCTGCTTGGAAACACCAGATTGTAAACTATTACGTCGATGACCACTTAATCTAACCTTTCGACGCCAAGAAGTCTGATGGCCTTGAACATTTTTTTCAGCAGGAGACGGATATTCAAAAAAATTTAAATGTTTTTGGTAACTATCATTAATCGCTTTATTTAATGCAACGATACTAATATTATAAGACTTTAAACTGCTCATTCGTTGTTTGATAGCTTGAAATCCTTTTCGTACATTAGGCTGGCTAATGAGTTCCATCCATTGATTGCGTTGTTTATCATTAATACCAGGCAAACGATTAATAACTTTTTTAAGATTCAGAATCACCAGTTCTCTCAGATGTTTTAAATTCTCAGGTAATTCTGTTATATCTTGTATATTGGTGACAGAAATTTTTTCTAAAATCTCATTATACTTTTCAATAGCCGCAGTATTACGAGCATCCTGCAAGACTCTGTTTAAAGGCCGGACTAAACTATGATCTGTTAATTGCTCCTGAATCGTTGCAAAGCTATCTGAACTATCTATAGACAATATTAATCGTTTATCTCGTTTAGTAATAGTCGGCCATTTTTCAACAAAATTTGTTAATTTTTTAGTCAATAAACGTTTAAATACCGACACCTCTCGAATGTTCAAATTACTAATTGCCACAGCCCTCTCCTTGTACTTTATTTAACTAAATTATAGTTCATCAAGTACAAAAAATAAAAAATATGATCAGAAATAAATCATGTTTATTCAATAAGACAGCATTTTCAATTCGTTCAGCTGGATATGGTTGAGATTAACCCACTGAAAGCACATGTATAATATCTATTACTTATCAGTTTTGACTCAACAAAAAAAACCCAGGATAAACCTGGGTTTTGGGAATAAAATGCCTGGCAATGTCTTACTTTCACATAGGGAAACCCTACACTATCATCAGCGCTAAGTAGTTTCACTTCTGAGTTCGGAATGGATTCAGGTGGGTCCTACTTGCTATTGTCACCAGGCAAACTGGTTATTTAAAAAAGAAGAAAATATTTTAAATTATATGATCAAGCCGAACGGTCAATTAGTACAGGTTAGCTTCACACATTGCTGCGCTTCCACATCCTGCCTATCAACGTCGTAGTCTTCGACGGACCTTCAGGGAAATCTAATCTTGAGGCGAGCTTCCCGCTTAGATGCTTTCAGCGGTTATCCCTTCCGTACATAGCTACCCGGCAATGCTACTGGCGTAACAACCGGAACACCAGAGGTACGTCCACTCCGGTCCTCTCGTACTAGGAGCAGCTCCTCTCAAATTTCCAACGCCTACGGCAGATAGGGACCGAACTGTCTCACGACGTTCTAAACCCAGCTCGCGTACCACTTTAAATGGCGAACAGCCATACCCTTGGGACCGGCTACAGCCCCAGGATGTGATGAGCCGACATCGAGGTGCCAAACACCGCCGTCGATATGAACTCTTGGGCGGTATCAGCCTGTTATCCCCGGCGTACCTTTTATCCGTTGAGCGATGGCCCTTCCATAAAGAACCACCGGATCACTAAGACCTGCTTTCGCATCTGCTTGACCCGTCAGTCTCGCAGTTAAGCACCCTTGTTGCCTTTGCACTCAATGTGCGATTTCCGACCGCACTGAGGGTACCTTTGTGCTCCTCCGTTACACTTTGGGAGGAGACCGCCCCAGTCAAACTACCCACCATACACGGTCCCTATCCCGGATTCACGGGATGAGGTTAGAATTTCAAATAAATCAGGGTGGTATTTCAAGGTTGGCTCCACAAAAACTAGCGTTTTTGCTTCAAAGCCTCCCACCTATCCTACACAAATTTATTCAAAATTCAGTGTAAAGCTATAGTAAAGGTGCACGGGGTCTTTCCGTCTTGCCGCAGGAACACTGCATCTTAACAGCGATTTCAATTTCACTGAGTCTCAGGTGGAGACAGTATGGCCATTGTTACGCCATTCGTGCAGGTCGGAACTTACCCGACAAGGAATTTCGCTACCTTAGGACCGTTATAGTTACGGCCGCCGTTTACCGGGGCTTCGATCAAGAGCTTCACTTACGTTGACCCCATCAATTAACCTTCCGGCACCGGGCAGGCGTCACACCCTATACGTCCTCTTACGAGTTTGCAGAGTGCTGTGTTTTTAATAAACAGTCTCAGCCATCTAGTTTCTGCGACCCCCACCAGCTCCCAACGCAAGGTTGTTCACCAGCAAGGGCGTACCTTCTCCCGAAGTTACGGTACCATTTTGCCTAGTTCCTTCACCTGAGTTCTCTCAAGCGCCTTAGTATTCTCTACCCGTCTACCTGTGTCGGTTTGCGGTACGGTTTTATGTAATCGAACCTTAGCGGCTTTTCTTGGAAGTATGGTATCGGCTACTTCAATATCTAAAGATATCTCGTTATCACGTCTCAGAATTAACAAGAACCCGGATTTACCAAAGTTCTCTCCCTACTCGCTTGAACCAAGATCACCAAACACTTGGCTAACCTAACCTTCTCCGTCCCCGCATCGAAATTACATAAAGTACAGGAATATTAACCTGTTTCCCATCGATTACGCGTTTCCGCCTCACCTTAGGGGCCGACTCACCCTGCTCCGATTAACGTAGAGCAGGAAACCTTAGACTTTCGGCGTGAGGGTTTTTCACCCTCATTATCGTTACTTATGTCAGCATTCGCACTTCTGATACCTCCAGCATGCCTCACAGCACACCTTCGCAGGCTTACAGAACGCTCCCCTACCCAACAACGCATAAGCGTCGCTGCCGCAGCTTCGGTGCATGGTTTAGCCCCGTTACATCTTCCGCGCAGGCCGACTCGACCAGTGAGCTATTACGCTTTCTTTAAAGGTAAGGAGGTGATCCAACCGCAGGTTCCCCTACGGTTACCTTGTTACGACTTCACCCCAGTCATGAATCACAAAGTGGTAAGCGCCCTCCCGAAGGTTAAGCTACCTACTTCTTTTGCAACCCACTCCCATGGTGTGACGGGCGGTGTGTACAAGGCCCGGGAACGTATTCACCGTGGCATTCTGATCCACGATTACTAGCGATTCCGACTTCATGGAGTCGAGTTGCAGACTCCAATCCGGACTACGACGCACTTTATGAGGTCCGCTTGCTCTCGCGAGGTCGCTTCTCTTTGTATGCGCCATTGTAGCACGTGTGTAGCCCTGGTCGTAAGGGCCATGATGACTTGACGTCATCCCCACCTTCCTCCAGTTTATCACTGGCAGTCTCCTTTGAGTTCCCGGCCGGACCGCTGGCAACAAAGGATAAGGGTTGCGCTCGTTGCGGGACTTAACCCAACATTTCACAACACGAGCTGACGACAGCCATGCAGCACCTGTCTCACGGTTCCCGAAGGCACATTCTCATCTCTGAAAACTTCCGTGGATGTCAAGACCAGGTAAGGTTCTTCGCGTTGCATCGAATTAAACCACATGCTCCACCGCTTGTGCGGGCCCCCGTCAATTCATTTGAGTTTTAACCTTGCGGCCGTACTCCCCAGGCGGTCGACTTAACGCGTTAGCTCCGGAAGCCACGCCTCAAGGGCACAACCTCCAAGTCG
>Ga0190280_1032_pt1 | contig 13341 bp, 14 predicted proteins | sample JAMX8_100Endo_L3_FD_131023 | JGI IMG/M metagenome (GOLD analysis project Ga0190280, IMG submission 131023) | Enriched cells of marine protists from Biology Centre CAS, Ceske Budejovice, Czech Republic - JAMX8_100Endo_L3 | ecosystem: Environmental > Aquatic > Marine > Unclassified | place: Czech...
CAAAGTTGCGTTGGTTTATGGGCAGATGAATGAACCACCTGGGAACCGTTTACGGGTGGCATTGACTGGGTTGACGCTTGCTGAGAATTTTCGAGATGAAGGACGAGATATTTTATTATTTATTGATAATATTTATCGTTATACTTTAGCTGGTGTTGAAGTGTCTGCATTATTGGGTCGGATGCCCTCTGCTGTAGGTTATCAACCGACCTTGGCAGAAGAAATGGGGACACTCCAGGAGCGCATTACGTCGACTAAAACTGGCTCGATTACCTCCATTCAGGCAGTCTACATTCCTGCAGATGACTTGACCGATCCATCTCCGGCAACGACGTTTGCACATTTGGACGCGACGGTGGTCTTGTCTAGGCAAATTGCCGAGCTTGGGATTTATCCAGCGGTTGACCCACTGGATTCTACATCTCGACAATTAGATCCATTGGTTGTTGGGCGGGAGCATTATGATGTTGCTCAAAAAGTTCGGCAAGTGCTGCAGCGCTATGAAGAGCTCAAAGATATAATTGCTATTTTAGGGATGGATGAATTGGCTGAGCAGGATAAACAGATAGTCGGTAGAGCACGCAAGATACAAAGATTTTTATCTCAACCATTTTTTTCTGCTGAGGTGTTTACAGGAACGGCTGGTGTTTATGTATCGTGTCAAGAAACGATTCGTAGTTTCAAAGCAATTATCGATGGTGAACACGATGAGATCCCTGAGCAAGCATTTTATATGGTTGGGACGCTAGAAGAAGCATTGACTAAAGCTAAAAAATTGTAAGGATGATGCTAGATGGCCATGACCGTACATGTTGACATTGTAAGTGCTGAGCGGCAAATTTTTTCTGGGTTAGTTGAATTGCTGGTTGTGACCGGTGAGCTAGGTGAATTGGGTATTTTAGCTAATCATACGCCTTTATTGACAGCAATTTGCCCTGGGCGGATTAAAGTGATCACTCAAGGTGGTGTAGAAGAATTATTTTATGTCTCTGGTGGACTGTTAGAGGTGCAGCCGCACTGTGTTACGGTATTGGCCGATACGATTGAACGAGCGGCAGATTTAGACGAAGCCGCTGTGTTGGCAGCTAGTCGAGAAGCGAAAGCGATGCTGGAAAATTTAGATGCTAAAATAAGTCAGTCAGAAGTTATGGCTGAAATTGCCAGAGCAGCAGCTCAAGCCCAGCTGATTAAACAATTACGACGAGAGCGATAGTGATGTCTGATGTCGTGGTGGTTGTTTTAGCAGCCGGTCGTGGTTCGCGGATGCATTCATCGTCCCCTAAGGTATGTCATCAAGTGGCTGGTAAGTCGATGTTACAGCGAGTGATTGAGGTCGCGCAAACACTGGCCCCTAGAAAAATTGTGGTGATCTATAACGATCCTCAAATTAAACAAATGTTTGTTCATTTATCAGTAGATTGGATCACTCAATCTGAGCCGCTGGGTACAGCGCATGCATTAGCTAGGGTGGCACCACATGTCAAACAAACCGATAGATTGTTGGTGTTATATGGCGATGTCCCGTTAGTGACAACGACCACTTTAAATCTTTTATTGACACAAACTGTGTCATCGGCACTGGGATTGGTGGTTGCTCAATTGCCAGATCCTAAAGGATTGGGCCGTGTGATTCGTGACTCTAATCACCAGGTGCAAGCCATTGTTGAAGAGAAGGATGCTACCCAAGCACAGCGGGCCATTACTGAAATTTTTTCAGGGATTATGGTCGTATCCGCGCAAGATTTCTTCCATTGGTGGCCAACTATTCAACCGGCTAATCAGCAAGGGGAATATTATTTGACGGATGTGGTTGCCTTAGCCAGAGCAGATCATAGTTTGATTAGTACAGTTGAGGTTACCGATACAAAAGAAATTTTAGGGGTCAATACTCGATCTCAGTTAGCCGTGGTAGAGCGATTATATCAGCAAAAGTTGGTGGCTGAATGGATGGCTAAAGGTGTAACTTTTTTAGATCCTCAACGAGTTGATTTGCGAGGGGATATTGCTATAGGGCCAGATACTATCATCGATGTTGATGTTATCTTAGATAATACTATCATTGGCGCGCGCTCGGTCATTGGACCATTTTCATGTATTCGTCATAGTTGTCTGGCAGACGATGTACAAATTCATAGTCATACGGTTATTGAAGGTGCTCAAGTAGCAGCTGGGTGTCGGATTGGGCCTTATGCTAGGGTTCGACCGGAGACAGTTTTAGCAACAGAGGTGCGCATTGGTAATTTTGTAGAGATTAAGAAATCTCATATTGGTAGTCATTCTAAGATCAGTCATTTAAGCTATGTGGGGGATGCAATTGTTGGTCAAAATGTTAATATCGGGGCTGGTGTTATAACGGTTAATTATGATGGTATTAATAAGCACCAAACGATTATAGAAGATGAAGCATTTATTGGTTGTGGCAGCCAATTGGTTGCCCCAGTATGTATTGGGACCAAGGCATTTGTTGGGGCTGGTTCAACTATTACAAAATCAGCACCGGCCGATCAATTGGTGTTAAGCCGCAGCAAGCAAAAAGTTGTATCTCATTGGCGGCGACCGAGTAAATTAACGACTTAAGACAGGTGGAGTATGTGTGGAATTATTGCAGCGGTAGCTAATAGAAATATTGCTGCGGATTTAATACAGGGACTGCAGCGATTAGAATATCGTGGTTATGATTCTGCAGGATTAGCTGTTATTGATGTTCACCAGCAATTACAAAGACTCCGAAAAGTTGGCAAAGTCGATCAATTAGCTAAAGTCTTAAATGATAATCCTATCGATGGAGAGATTGGGATTGCTCATACTCGTTGGGCGACCCATGGGGAGCCGAATATCGCGAATGCACATCCCCATCAATCTGGATGTACTATTGCAGTGGTGCACAATGGTATTATTGAAAATTATCAATCTTTGCGGCAATCATTGATGGTCGCAGGCTACACGTTTGAGTCTGTAACCGATACGGAAGTCGTTGCTCATTTAATTCATCAGGCAGTTGAGCAATGTGGTGAGTTTCGTCAGGGATTTATCAATGCTATGGCGCAGTTACGTGGTTCTTTTGCGATTGCTTGTATCGATAGGCGTTCACCAGATCGAGTGCTTGCCAAACGATGTGGTTCTCCTTTGGTGGTTGGTTTAGGTGAGCTATCACAGTATGTGGTTTCAGATCAGTTGGCGTTATTGACTTTGGCTGAGTCATTTGTTGTCTTAGAAGAAGGTGATGTTGTTGAAGTTGGTATAACTGGCTATCAGATATTAGATAGTTTGAATCAACCGGTAACACGCGCAGTTCAGCCATTGATGGTGGCATCAGATACTGTTAGCAAAGGCCCTTATCAGCACTATATGCATAAAGAAATTTTTGAGCAACCCGCTGTTGTCAAGCAAACCTTAGAGGCGTATCAAACCACCCAGGATTGGCTTGAGGCCATGCCATTAGCAGAGATTGCCCACATACAGATTATTGCATGTGGAACAAGTTATCATGCAGGATTAGTCGCTAAATATTGGTTTGAGCAAATCGCCTCAGTGCCTTGTCAAGTTGATATTGCCAGTGAATTTCGTTATCGTGAACCTGCTGTACCGGTGGGCACTTTACTGATTGCGATTTCTCAGTCTGGTGAAACGGCGGATACTTTAGCCGCATTTCGGCAGGCTCATACCATGCCTTACATTGCTCGATTAGCTATTTGTAATATGGCTTGGAGTTCTTTAGCAAGAGAAGCAGATGGCGTCTTGATGACTTTTGCTGGTCGAGAGATAGGTGTCGCATCCACGAAGGTATTTACTACCCAATTGGTTGTACTATTACAATTAGCTTTGGTGTTGGCTAAATCACAGCAGCGCGATGCATGGACTGTGTTGAATGAGTTGCCTAATTTAATAGATACAGTCCTACAATTAGAGCCAATGATTATTAAGTGGGCCAAACAGCTCGTTAAATTTAATCATATATTGTTTTTAGGTAGAGGCACTGGTTTTCCTATTGCTGTAGAAGGAGCATTGAAGTTAAAGGAAATTACTTATATTCATGCAGAGGCCTATGCTGCAGGAGAATTAAAACATGGTCCTTTAGCTTTAATTGATAAAAATATGCCTTGTATTTTTATTGCGCCTAATGATGCATTGTTTGAAAAGGTTATGACGAATATCAGTGAAGTATCAGCTCGGGGTGGCCAGCTGTTTATTTTGACAGATGCCCCAGATAAAGTTTCGTTATCTAATGATCAAATACAAGTGTTACCTATGCCAGCTATGCATCCTTGGCAAATTCCATTTGGTTACGTTATTAGTTTACAGTTGTTAGCCTATCATGTCGCGGTGGGTAAACAGACCAATATTGATCAGCCAAGAAATTTGGCTAAATCAGTGACAGTCGAATAAATAAACTATAAGCCAATCATTGATTTTTAGGGTTTTACTTGTTGCAACAAAATTCTTTTAGCTTGTGGCTATATCGCCAGTTTGCTTTTCAAAGCTCTTTGTTGTTAGACTAATGTACAGTAAAATAATTGTAATAGGGAGATAGTTGGCATGAATTTAAAAAAATCTATATTGGCTGTTGTCACGTTTTGTTTTTACTGTAATGTTTGGGGATATAATTTAATTGTTAATAATAAAGCTAGTTTTGCTTATCAAGTTAGTGTAATAATTATTCCTGAAAATTTTTATGGGGCGTATGGTCGATATGATGGTGAAGATTATATCGAGTCAGATTCCAGTGTGCCAATTAATGTTCCTAACGAATATTTAATGCTACCCGATATTGCTGGTTTAAGAGGGGATAATCCCGAGGTAAGTATTCAAATTATTGCTAATAATATTTCTGATCCAATAAGATTTGATGGTGTTCCAAGAATAAAAAGCGGTGCCCCAATTCGGTGTCATGAAATAAAACCGGTTGTTTGTAAATCTGAAAAAAGTAAAAATCCTTATGGAGGGAAATTACCAATTTTTTTAGCAGTACCTCCTACTATCAAAGTTCAACTAGATGATGATAAAATTACTGTTACAATTAATGAAAAGACTACAGAAACCTTATTTAATAATTAGGACAGTTATGAAATAAATGTTTAGATAAAAATCAACATTTGTTAACCATCAATCTGATTGTATTGTAAAAAAACAATATATTTCTAATAGCAATAAATTTGCCTCTGATAGCGAGAATAAATATAATACTAGAGAATCGGGCAATGATAATAAAAATGTCTTGAATTTTAAGATTACTTCAGGTGAAAAATCGGGGTAAAAGTTATTAAAATAATGTTTTTAGCTAAGAGGCTTAAATTTTATCGGTGGCTTGGTACAAGCATGAGCCATTTCCTGTATAATAAATCGATACATTAAATCTTCATCTCTACCATATGGTATCCCTAGTCGTTTAGTTGAGATAATCGCTTGGGGTTGATATCCAATATCAGCAATAAAAAATTTTTCTATATGAAATTGCTTTTGATCCCACTGAGGCACTTTAAGCCCTAATGATTTACAAAGCAGAGTTTGTCCAGCACAGAGTTTTTCTAAAGATCTGATTTTCATTGGATTAGGATGAGGGTTGAGCTGTTGCATCGTTTGAATCATAGTATCTAATGTTTGGGGAGTATTTGCATAGGGATATCCTGATTTAATTAATACAGCATTGCCAAATCCTTGTGCACTAATATTAAAAGAAGGGCCGCCTCGGGCATAATACATATAAATAGTGCCAGGTTGCATAAATAGCGCTTTTCTTTTGGCAGTATAACCAAGTGACGCATGACTGGCTTTATCGGTTAAGTAATAAGCCTCGGTCTCTATAATCATGGCTTGTAACCACTGCTGTTCATACTTAACATGAATAATTTTACCTAGAAGACATTTGGCAAGTTCAATCGAATCTTGATTAAAATGTTTAAAGCTCAATCTTTGCATGGCCTATATTTGCTAAATGTTTATACAATTTCAATGTATTTTAAAAATCATTGAGTATTTGTCATTTAGATCGTAGAATAAATTATCTTGAAAAGGAAGTAGGTAATAAATATGGCTTTATTAAAAATACAAAAATTGATTCGGGCATTGGCTGATGATGATAAAAAAGAGAGCCAGAAAAGATTTTTTAAAATGGGGCCGGGTGATTATGGATTTGGCGATCAGTTCTTAGGGGTGGGGGCTCCTAAACTTCGACAAATAGCCAGAGCACATCAAGACAGTAGTTATGCAACTATTAAGCAATTGATTTATTCTGTATATCATGAAGAACGTCTATTGGCTGTATTGATTTTGGTTGTAAAATATCAAATGGCTACTAACATTGAGAAAGTAAAGGTATATGAATTTTACTTAAAGCATGCTAAAAAAGTTAATAATTGGGATTTGGTCGATGCTAGCGCTCCAGCGATCGTAGGTTGTCATTTATATAGAAAGAATGTTGCACCATTGATGGGATTGGCCAAATCAAACATCTTGTGGGAGCGACGAATCGCAATTGTGGCAACACTTTATTTTATTCAACATCATTATTTTAACCCAACAATACGAATTGCGGCCATGTTGCTGAAAGATCAGGAGCCATTAATTCATAAAGCCACTGGTTGGATGTTACGAGAAATTGCTAAGCGGGATAAAGCTTTAGTCTTAAATTTTATAGAGACTCACTATGCACAGATCCCAAGAGTGACTTTGCGATATAGCATTGAACGTTTTGCTGAACCTGAGAGGAAAAAATATTTGAATTGGGGCGCTAAATAACATATGCGTCCATCTATTGCGTTAAAGCTGCCAGACAATCGTCAACGATTGCTACTACATTCGTGTTGTGCGCCTTGTGCGGGAGAAGTCATGGAAGCTTTGTTAGCTGCTGGTATTGATTATACTGTTTATTTTTATAATCCTAATATTCATCCACATCAGGAATATTTACTCAGAAAAGAAGAAAATAAGCGATTTGCTGAGCAACATCATATCCCATTTATTGATGCGGATTATGACAAAGAACGATGGTTTAAAGCGGTTGAGGGACTTGCTGATGAGCCGGAACGAGGGGCTCGGTGTACTAAATGTTTTGATTTACGCTTTGAGTACACTGCAAGATATGCATATGAGCATGGGTTTTCAGTTATATCGAGTACGTTAGGTATTTCTAGATGGAAAGATATGAACCAAATCAATGCTTGTGGACAACGGGCAGCGGCGCATTATCCAGGATTAATTTATTGGACCTATAATTGGCGTAAGCAAGGCGGGGCTAGTCGAATGATCGAGATATCAAAAAGAGAACAATTTTATCAACAGGAATATTGTGGTTGTGTTTACTCATTGCGTGATACTAATCGTCGGCGTGTTTGTTTGGGTAAGCCACGTATTGAACTTGGTACACAGTATTATGGTGTAGAGCCGAAGGTGTCTGTAGATTCATAAAGCCGGTTGATCCATGGCGCCTTTAATCCAAGTTCGTAGATATTTTTCTGCGTTATTAAAATTTGGTAGTAACCTAATGTTTTCAAGTAATACTTCGGATTGTTTAGGGGAAACACTGTTTTGCATACATAAAGTAGAGATAATTTCTGGATCAGAAAATTCTTCACCTAACTGTTCAATAATGTCGTCGACTCGAAATTTGAATGCTCTGTAGATCTGTTTGGCTGCTGGTTGTTGTTGAGTATGGGCATACATGGAGCAAAACAAGATATGAAATTGAGCATTTAATGATTTTTGATCAATCCCAGGGCATGTAATGAGCTGTCCACCAGTAAAGTCATTGCTGGCTTGTAAAAACAAGCATTGCATACATAATGGACAAGCAGCGGCTAAATTGCTCAATTTATTGTTATTATAATCGCCATCGATATTAATAATGTAAAGATGCTTTTTGCATTGAAAATTACAAAAATGACAAATGCTATTGCTTTGCTCTAAAATTTTTTCTTTATAATAAACAAATTTGGGATCTTTTTCTCTGAGTAGCACCGCTCGATATCCATCGGGATTGATGCATAGTTTTAAGTCAGCAGATTTCATAGAGTAACCTTTGTTTAAAAGTAAGCCTAAAGGCTTGCAAAAAATACCTTATTTTTAAATTTTAGACTTTAAAATGACTTTCGCAAGGTGGTTCAAACCAACTTTTGTTTATATAATAAACAAATTATGATGTTTTATTTAAAATTGTTAATGCTGATTGGATATGTTGTTGTAAATGATCAGGATTGATTGTCCCTATAATAATGGCATGGTTGTTTGATAAGTTAAGTAACTGCTGATAAGTTTGTTCTAGAGGTTTATCAGCATTTGAGGTTAACAAATGACCACTACCTAATGCTTTTTTAATTAAAATGCCTTTGTGTAATTGATTGGCCTGTTTTAATACAGGATATTGACTGGTGTCAGCTAGATTGTAAGTGATCATCGCGATATCAGCATGTTGTAATGTGGCCAAGCCGCCAGCTATAGTTTTACAGGACATGCCGTAATATCGTATTAATCCTTGTGTTTTGAGCGTTGTTAGGGTGTCGAATACGGCGAATTGATTGATCAGATCTAGATCGTTGCCGTCTGAGTGAATGAGGGCAATATCTAAGAAGTCAGTTTTTAGCCGTTTTAGGCTTTGCTCAATACTGTGTTGAATAGCTTGGGGTCGAAAATCAAAAATGGAGCGTTGGTTGATATAGGTTTCACCAGTTTTAGAAACTATTACCCACCGGTTGCGTTGATGGATTAATAGTTCTCCAAGTATAGATTCGCTATCGCCATAAGCTGGAGCAGTATCCAGCATGTTAATACCACCTGCATAAGCATAATCGAGCAGTATCCGTAACTGTTTTTTAGTCGGTAAGCTAAAAGATTGTGGGTATTTAACATCGGTATTTCTACCAAATTTAACCGTTCCTAAACCAATGGGAGAGACTTGTAAATTGGTGCTTCCCAGATATCTTAGATGTTGGGGGGTGAAATGTTCTATCATAATCTGTCCCATTGTGGTTGAGCAATAGATGGGCGAGGCCATGAAGGGATAGAGGGCTGGAGAGTCGCCTGTGGTGTAATATCTCCCTGGAGTTGCTGTAGAATGTTGGCCGCCAATTGGGGTGCTAACGTCAGTTTAGTCGGCCAAGCCATGATTATATTGCCTCGAGCTTTGATGGTTGGGCTATTGGGACGCTTGAGGTTGCGCTGTTTGCCTTCGTGGCGATTAATTAGGAAGCTGTACCAGTCTTGAGGCGGCTCTATCCAAGGCATTAAGCGACTTAGTAACTGTTTAGTCTGTTGCTGCTGCTTGGCAGGCGTACGATCTATGCCTTGTTCAGCAATATGCCCACCGATATACCAGGCCCATTGCCCGTTTTGACAAGGGTGGGTTGTGATAGTGAGTAATGGTGTAGGGTGCATACGGATCCAATGACCATAGAGTGGCATGGGTTGGTTATGGTAGGCGACCACCATGTGTAATGGGCGAACTTGCGTGGTCACTAATTCTGGAAAATGTTTTTCAGCCATTTGGTAGCCGCCGCCGACTGTAAATAGATAACGTTGGGCTGTTAGTTGCATTGTTTGTCCATGGTGATGACCAATATTAACTTTAGCGATATGACAATTGGAGCTCATTTCTAGATCGAGTCTATCGACTTTATAAAGGTTTGGCCATTGAGGGGCGGCTAAGGTCGTTATCAATGATGGCGTGGCTAAAACTTTTTCTTGAATAGCCATCATGCTGCCTTGAAAATGGTGTTGAAAAATTTTAGGATATTGCTCTGGTGTTAGTAGACTTGATGGACTACATAGTTGTCGATTTAAAAAATTTTTAAATAATGGATTCAGTTTTTTTTCACTCCATAAATGATGCACTGTAGATAAACAGGTAACAGTTGATAAATCAATCTTGCCCTGGCCAGACAGACAGTGATCCCATAGCTGAGTCATGGATGAAATAGTTTGAGCACTCTGATTTTGTTTGCCGATGAGCATATATTTTATGCCACTGTGGATAATCCCTTGGGCATTGATAGTTTGTCCATGCCCTAACGCTTGGCGCTCCAACAATGCACATGTGTAACCGGCTTGTTGCAATTGGTTCAAGGCCCACAATCCAGCGATCCCCCCTCCAAAAATAATAACATCAAATTGGTGCATTGCTATGTTGGGTGATAAAGGAACGGTGTTAATGTTTCTTTTTCTTTATCAAATATCATTTGACAGTGATTTAAAAATTGTTCATGGGATAATTTAGTAATTCTTTGATATAAATTTTTAATAAATATCTTTGGCAATTTTACTGTTTTAGCTGAAAATACGGAGGGGTTATTTCTTAAAAGTTTAAGATATTCTAAACTAGAAAATAAAACAAATCGAATGAAGGATTCGAATGACTGATTGATGGGGTTGATATGTCGAAAGTATTCAATAGCTTGTGCACCATCATTGAGTAAGGTGTCTGCACACATCATGTTTAAGGCATCGGTTAAATTGTCAGTTTGATTGAGCAAATGTTTGGGCCAATAGCAGCGTTTGCGTTGATTGTGATCTTCAACAAAATCTCTAATAATATTTAGCTTTTGTAAAAAGCGACCAAATCCAATGGCATGATTTTTTAGGTTATGGTACTGATTTGTGGGTAAGGATTCATTCAGTTTAGCCAGTTCCGTTAAGTAAAGGCCTACACTGCCTGCGACATAGTAGCAGTAGTCGTTTAAATCTTTTGTATTTTCTATAGGCTTATTTAAGAAATCGATCATGCCTTGAGCCATTTCCGTGGTTCGATGTAAAGCTAACGTTTGCTGGGCTGGGGACAGATGATTGTACAAATGAATAGTTGCCGCATAATTTTTAAACACATAACTTTCATTTTTAGAGGTTATCGCAAGCATGGTATGTTTAACTTGCGTTGACATACATTGATGTTGTAGAGCTTGGCAAAATTTATTAATCAGGTCAATTTTTTGTTTGATTGGTAGCTGTGGATGATCTTCAATGGTATCAATTGTTTTGTTTAGATTATATTCAACCAAAACGGGCCATAAATAGGGTTGATCGAGCTTGAGTATTGGGATTGCAAAACTCCTCGATTGTTGGACTAAGGTTTCTTGGTTTAGAGTGAATAGATGCTTAAGATGCTGTGAGGGGTATGATGGGAGCATATTGTCAAAAATTTTTACAAGAATAATCTAATGTTTAGTCTATGGAATGATTGTATATTCTCTGTTTGTTCTCTATAATGAAATTCACGCAGACAACGAGTTTACTTATGTTAACTGAAAAACAATATCAAGTATATCAATTTATCCAATCCTATATTATGCGGCATCATTATGCGCCGACTACGGCGGAGATAGCAGAAGGTATTGGTATTAAATCAAGAGGTGTGGTCCATCGATATATTACGGCATTAAGGGATGCTGGTTATCTACGCATCTTGCGCCATAAAAAGCGTAATATTGAATTAATTTCCAAATCAAAAAACACCGAAATTCCTATTCTGGGTGCAATTCCTGCAGGCCAGCCCATTGAGGCTATTGAGGACCGAGAATCATTTGATTTACTTGACCATGTGGTAAAAGATGGCCGTTTTCTGTTGCGGGTCAAAGGTGATTCAATGATTGGTGATAATATTTGCGATAATGATTTGGTAATTTGTCAATCTTGTAATATGGCTGAAAATAATGCAATTGTGGTTGCATTAATTCATCAGCAAGATACAACGTTAAAGCGATATCAAGTGAATCCTGCAGATAATACAATTACTTTGATTCCATCTAACCCAGCATGGAGTCCGCAAACTTATTGTGCATCTGAAGTGGAGATCCAAGGTCGGTATATTGGACTGTTAAGGTTTGATTAATAACGGCTTTTCATTCCATGATTGGATTTTAAGTTCGGTGCGATGCCATTGACATCGGCAAATGTTACCCGGGTTTACCTTATAGCTAGGGAATGTTTTGTTGCGTGCCAATTGATCCCATAAGTTATTGACAAATTTGAGTAATAATCGAATCTTACCTTGGCTGGTTACCCATAGAACACAATCTTGCTCAGCCTGGTGGTTCGTTAATTGTATTAATAATTGTTTTAAATTTGTCCAGTTATCTCTGGCTGTTTCAGTAAAACAGTCGGTTGGCCAACGCCCCTCTTCTGTCCAACCTTGGAACTGCTGAGGCCAGCGCTGTTTGATTTGAGATTCTGTCAACCCCTCCCAAAGACCAAAAGCTAATTCATTTAATGCTTCTGAGATCTCTATCGGGCTGTGGATATAGTGTTGAATAATTTGAGCAGTTTGCTGGTGTCGTAGTAAAGGACCACAGTAGATTTTTTTGGGCATGGTTGGTAATGCATGACAATAGGCTCCCATCGCATGTATTTGCGCTTGTCCTTGTTGGGTCAGCGGTAAATCAATAGTTTGACCAACGAAATAAGGTACAGTGGGTGCCTCAAAGGTATTGCCATGGCGAGCAATGATTAAGGATATCATATAAGCTCACCTTCATTGGCAATAATATGCTCAACAATAGCAATATCTTCTGGATAATCAACGGATCCATGGGTTCGTCCTTGATAGTTCACCGAAATCATTTTTATAGGTAAGTTTGCTGCTAATGCTCTTAATTGTTCTAAGCCTTCGATCATTTCTAGCGAACTTGGTGGTAATTGAACAAATTGTTCTAACGATTTAAATCGATAAGCATAGACCCCTATGTGTCGATGTATGACAGGCTGATTGGTACGACTGAATGGAATGACGGCTTTTGAGAAATATAGTGCGTGGTGATCTGTGTCAAATACGACTGTGGTCCCAGCTGAAGGGTGAGCCTGTTTATGTTGGATAAATTGTGCTGCTTGTTCAGCATTGAGACGAATCATAGGTGTTGCTATTTGGATAGTTGGATAAGTTTGGCAAGCTTCAATAAGCGCATCTAAAATCCAAGGTGGCGTTAGGACAGCATCGCCTTGTAATACCAAAACCAGATCATTTGGCTGACAAAATTGTTTGGCCACTTCATAGGCTCGATCGGTACCGCTTGAACAATTTTTTGTCGTCAATATCGTTCGAGCACCGAATGCATCGGTATGAGCTTTAATCTGTTCGCAGTCCGTTGCAATTAAAGTTGTTTGGGGTTGTTGAGTATGCTGGGCAATTTGCCAAACACGCTCAATCATAGTTTTTTTGTTAATAATAGCTAAGGGTTTATTGGGAAAACGGGTTGAATCCCGACGCGCTGGGATGATGATGAAATTTTGCACTAAAATAAATAAGGGTTATAGATTAAAGAAGGTGTAATTTTATGACGTTCTGATAAGAGAAGCAAAATTTAATCCTCAGTGTTATTCGCTATCATCTGCTCAAGATATATCCATGATAATTTGAGTGCTTTA